>CETH01046458.1_pt1 | contig 33524 bp, 32 predicted proteins | sample 361461 | NCBI WGS metagenome assembly CETH01 (sample SAMEA2622695, study PRJEB7988) | marine metagenome | isolation source: saline water (ENVO:00002010), including
CTTAATGATAACGATTCTCAAAATTTATAATTCAGCAATAAATTAGCCAAAAAAAACGTGACTAATTTGCACTATAAATTAGTTTAAAAACAACTATAAAAACTGCCAATTAGGATGCGATATTAAAACTTTAATTTTATATAAAAAACTACTATATTATGAATCTTATCGGAATTTTCTTATTCAAAGATTAATAGTACTAACATTATGACTGCGGATTTTTTAAAAGATTATTTACCGATAATTCTGTTTCTAATTATAGCACTAGGTCTAAGTTGTGCATTTATAGTGATGAATTTTATTTTATCACCAAAAAACCCAGATCCCGAAAAATTATCTGCATATGAATGTGGTTTTGAACCCTTTCAAGATTCTAGAATGGAATTTGATGTAAGATTTTATTTAGTAGCAATTCTTTTTATTATTTTTGATTTGGAAATTGCATTTTTATTTCCTTGGGCAATTTCTTTAGGAAATATTGGAATTTTAGGATTTAGTTCAATGATGATTTTTTTATTTATACTTACAATTGGTTTCATTTATGAGTGGAAAAAAGGTGCGTTAGATTGGGAATAATAATTAAATAATATGAATAATAAAATAGAACAAGTTCCTGAAGAATTTAAACAACTTGCAAAGGATTTTAGTAAGAATGGTTTTATTACCACTTCATTAGATAATTTGATTAATTGGTCTAGAGCAGGATCTTTACATTGGATGACTTTTGGTCTTGCTTGTTGCGCTGTCGAAATGATGCAAACAGCTATGCCTCGTTATGATTTAGAAAGATTTGGAGCTGCACCAAGGGGCTCACCAAGACAATCAGATGTAATGATAGTAGCAGGCACTTTAACAAATAAAATGGCTCCAGCATTAAGAAAAGTCTACGACCAAATGCCTGAGCCTAGATATGTAATATCTATGGGAAGTTGTGCTAACGGAGGTGGATATTATCATTATTCTTATTCGGTAGTACGCGGTTGTGATCGAATTGTCCCTGTTGATGTTTATGTTCCAGGATGTCCTCCTTCAGCAGAGGCTCTATTATATGGAATAATGCAATTACAAAAAAAAATTAGAAACAAAGGATCCTTGGAGAGGTAAAATGATTAATTTGCTAGATTTAGAAAAAAAAATTAATTCAGAACTGACTACTAAAATTAAAAAATCAGAGATCAAGTATAATCAAATCTATATCGAAATTGATAAAGAGAATCTAATTGATGTAACATTATTTATTAAAACAAATAAAGATACAAAATTTAGACAATTAATTGATATTACTGCAGTTGACTATCCCCAAGAAAATCTAAGGTTTAAATTAATTTATCTTTTTTTGAGCCATGAATTTAATCAAAGAATGGTATTAAGTTATTATATTAATGAAAATGAGATGATCTCATCTTTAACTTCAGTTTTTCCATCTGCAAATTGGATGGAAAGAGAAGTTTACGATATGTATGGCATTAATTTTAAAGATCATCCAGATCTAAGGAGAATATTAACTGATTATGGTTTTGAAGGACATCCATTAAGAAAAGATTTCCCTTTAACAGGTCATAATGAGGTTAGGTACAGTGAAGAAGAAAAAAAAGTTATTAAAGAAGATGTAAAACTAGAACAAAATTACAGAAATTTTGATTACGAAAGTCCTTGGGAAGGAACCAAATATATTAAAGATCAAGCAAATACTAATGACAAAAAAAATTAAAAATTTAAACTTAAATTTTGGTCCTCAACATCCAGCTGCTCATGGTGTTTTAAGACTCATTTTAGAATTAGATGGTGAGGTTGTTGAAAAAGCTGATCCACATATTGGTTTATTACACAGAGGAACAGAAAAATTAATTGAAAACAAAACCTACATGCAGGCCGTACCTTATTTTGATAGACTAGATTATGTTGCGCCGATGAATCAGGAACATGCTTTTGCTTTAGCAATTGAGAAGATTTTAGCTATTGAAGTTCCTATTAGAGCTCAGTTTATAAGAGTAATGTTTTGTGAAATTGGCAGAATTTTAAGTCATATTTTAAATGTTACTACGCAGGCTTTAGATGTAGGAGCATTAACTCCTTCACTTTGGGGCTTTGAAGAAAGAGAAACTTTAATGACTTTTTATGAAAGAGCGTCAGGTTCAAGATTGCATGCAAATTATTTTAGAACTGGAGGTGTTCATCAAGATTTACCTGCTGGATTAGAAGATGATATTGGAAAATTTTGTGAAAATTTTCCAAAGATTATTAATGATTTAGAAAATTTATTGACCGATAACAGAATATTTAAACAAAGAAATGTTGATATTGGTGTTGTGACAAAAGAAGATGCCCTCGATTATTCTTTTAGTGGAGTAATGATTAGAGGCTCAGGAGTTCCATGGGATTTGAGAAAATCTCAACCTTACGATTGTTATAATCAATTAGAATTTAAAATTCCCGTTGGTAAAAATGGAGATTGTTATGATAGATATCTTTGCAGAATAGAGGAAATGAAGGAGAGTGTTTCAATTATAAAACAATGTTTATCAAAAATGGAAAAAGGACCAATAAAAACCTTTGATGGCAAAATATCACCACCATCAAAAAAAGAGATTAAACAATCTATGGAAGCTTTGATTCATCATTTTAAATTATTTACAGAAGGATACCGTGTGCCAAAAGATGAAATTTATACTGCTGTTGAGGCACCAAAAGGAGAATTTGGAGTTTATTTGATTTCAGATGGATCAAGCAAACCATACAAATGTAAAATTAGAGCACCAGGTTTCTCACATTTACAATCAATGGATTATTTAATTAAAGGCCATATGTTGGCAGATGTTCCTGCAGTACTAGGATCTTTAGATATAGTTTTTGGAGAGGTTGATAGATGAGTTTAAGAAGACCAGCCAAAGAACAACCAAAAAATTTTGAATTTAGTTCATCCTCTTTAGAAGAGGTTAAAAAAGAAATTGCTAAATATCCGGAAGGTAAACAACAAAGCGCAGTAATGTCATTACTCTACATAGCACAAAAACAAAATAATAATTGGATACCTTTATCTGCAATGAAGTGTATTGCTAAGCTTCTAGCCATGCCTTACATAAAAGTTTATGAAGTAGCCACTTTTTATAGCATGTATAATTTATCTCCTGTTGGAAAATATTTTGTTCAGGTATGTACCACTACTCCGTGTATGATAAGGGGTGCAAATAAATTAGTCGAAGCTTGTAAAGAAAAAATTTCAGAGAGCGAGTCTGAACTATTAAACGATAAGAATTGCTCATGGATAGAAGTAGAGTGTTTAGGAGCTTGTGTTAATGCGCCAATGATGCAAATAAATGACGATTATTATGAAGACCTAGATAAAGAAAAAACTCTAAAAATTTTAGACAAAATTTTAAAAGGAGAAAAACCAAAACCAGGTTCTTATAGAGGAAGAGTAAACAATGAGCCAGAAAATAACAGAAAAACACTTATGGATTTAAAAAATGCTTAAAGATCAAGATAGAATTTTTCAAAATTTATATAACGATTTAGGATCTGATGTTTCTTCTGCTCAAAAAAGAGGTGATTGGGTTAATACAAAAGAACTTATTACTAAGGGAAGAGATTGGATAATAAATGAAATCAAAGATTCACAACTTAGAGGAAGAGGTGGTGCTGGTTTTCCTACTGGTTTAAAATGGTCATTTGCACCTAAGGAAGTTAAATCCAGACCTCATTATTTAGTAATTAATGGTGACGAGTCAGAGCCAGGCACTTGTAAAGATAGAGATATACTTAGGTTTGAGCCGCATAAATTAATCGAAGGTTGTTTAGTAGCTTCATATGCAGTTCAAGCTCACGTTTGCTACATATATATTAGAGGTGAATATTTTGTAGATGGGCAAAAACTTCAAGCTGCGATTGATGAGGCTTATGAAAAAAAATTAATTGGAAAAAACGCAGCAGGTACTGGATGGGATCTAGATATTTATATTCATTATGGTGCGGGCGCTTATATTTGCGGAGAAGAAACAGCATTACTAGAAAGTTTAGAGGGAAAAAAGGGTCAACCAAGATTGAAGCCACCTTTTCCAGCTTTAATAGGGCTTTATGGATGTCCTACAATAATTAATAATGTTGAAACTATAGCTGTTGTGCCTACTATTCTACGAAGAGGTGGTAAATGGTTTGCATCTTTAGGAAGAGAAAAAAATACAGGTACTAAGATTTTCTGTATTTCTGGAAACGTAAACAATCCATGTAATGTTGAAGAAGAGATGAATATACCCTTAAAAGAATTAATTGAAGTTCATGCTGGAGGTGTGATAGGTGGTTGGGAAAATCTACAAGCTGTAATTCCTGGCGGTTCATCAATGCCATTAATTCCTAAAGAAAAATGTGAAACTTTAACAATGGATTTTGATTCTCTGGTTGCTGAAAAAAGTGGTTTAGGAACTGCAGGCGTGGTTGTGATCAATAAAGACCAGGACATAATTAAATGCATGGCAAGAATTGCAAGATTCTATAAACATGAAAGCTGTGGTCAATGTACACCATGTAGAGAAGGATCAGGTTGGATGTGGAGAATGCTTGAAAGAATGGCAAAAGGTGAAGCATCTAAAGACGAGGTAGATATGTTGGGTGATGTAACTAAACAAATAGAGGGTCACACTATTTGCGCTTTTGGTGAAGGATCTTCTTGGCCAGTTCAAGGTTTATTAAGACACTTTAAAAATGAAATAAAAAAAAGAAATGGATTTGATCCAATTGTTAAAGAGAATAAAAATATACCATATTTAGTCGATCAACATTTATTGGATAAAAATGCTTAAATTAAAAGTAAATGATATAGATGTAGAAGTTGAAGAAGGTTTAACAGTTCTTCAAGCTTGTGAAAAAGCAGGAGCTGAAATTCCACGATTTTGCTATCATGAAAAACTATCAATAGCTGGCAATTGTAGAATGTGTTTAGTGGAAATGGAAAAATCTCCAAAACCTATAGCTTCATGTGCAATGCCCGCTGCAGATGGAATGGTTATAAAAACAAATACTCCTAGAATAGAAAAATCAAGAAAAGGTGTAATGGAATTTTTATTAGCAAATCATCCATTAGATTGTCCTGTTTGTGATCAGGGTGGAGAATGCGATCTTCAAGATCAATCTATGTTTTATGGGATAGATAAATCAAGATTCAAAGAAAATAAAAGATCTGTACCTGATAAAAATATGGGTCCTTTAATAAAAACTCAAATGACCAGATGCATTCACTGCACAAGATGTGTTCGCTTTGCTACGGAGATTGCGGGAGTACCTGAGCTAGGTGCAATTGGTAGAGGTGAAGATATGCAAATTACAACCTATTTAGAACAATCAGTACAATCAGAATTATCTGGAAATGTAATAGATTTATGTCCAGTCGGAGCACTAACATCAAAACCATATGTCTTTGAAGCAAGACCATGGGAGTTAAAAAAAACGGAAACTATTGACGTGATGGATGCTGTAGGATCGAATATTAGAGTAGACACTTATGACTGGGAAGTTAAGAGAGTATTACCTCTAATCAATGAAAACATAAATGAAGAATGGATATCAGATAAAACTAGGTATGCATGTGATGGTTTATTGAACCAAAGACTCGATACTCCTTATATTAAATATAATAATAAATTTGAAAAAGCTTCATGGGATGAAGTTTATAAGATTATAAAATCAAAAGTTAACAATACTAATAAGGAGGAAATATGTGGTTTTGTAGGAGACCTTGTTAACATGGAAGCAAGTTTTATTTTTAAAGAATTTTTTGAAAGAACTCTAGACACAAAAAATTACGACTCTAGAACTAAAAAAAATTTTATTGACAGTTCAGAGAGGGAAAATTATTTATTCAATTCAACAATAAATGGAATTGAGGATTCAGACTTTATCTTATTAATCGGCTCAAATCCAAGATTTGAAGCAACAATGTTGAATGCAAGAATTAGAAAGGCTTATTTAAATAATAAGACAAAAGTAATCTCGCTTAATAATTTAGGAGATTTGACATATCCTTATCAAATTTTAAATGGCAAAACTCAAACAATTAAAGATATCATAGAAAATAAAAATAGTATTTCAAATGATATTATAAGTTCTAAAAAACCAATAATAATATTTGGTGAGTCTTTTTTAAACTTAAAATCTGCAAGTTATTTGTTCTTTGGCATTAAAGAATTTTTGAAAAAAAATCAAAAGTTTACTGATGATTGGAATCCTTTAAACTTATTATCATCTGATGCTGCGACTGTAGGTAATTTTGATTTGGATATTATAAATAATAATAATGAGGTGTTTGAAAAATTAAATAAAAATAAATTTAAAATAATTTATCTTTTAGGACAAGATAATTTAAATTTTAATAAAAAAGATGAATTCATAATTTACCAAGGAAGCCACGGTGATAAAGGAGCTGAAATTGCTGATATAATTTTACCAGGATCTGCTTATACAGAACAAGATGGACATTATACAAATTTAGAGGGAAAAATTCAAAAAGCTTACAAAGCATCATATCCTCCTGGTGATGCAAAAGAAGACTGGCAAATAATTAATGATCTTGCAGAACTTATGAATAATAGGAAACTTTTCAATGATAAAGAAGAACTTGAAAGTAGTATGTTTAATTATTTAAATCTTAAAAAAGAAAGAAATAAAATAAGCTTTATTAAAACCTCAAATCAAAATTATTTTGAGAACGAAGAGTTGATTGTAAATTTTAAAGAATATTATTTTTCAAATGTTATCGCTAGATCTTCAAAAACAATGTTGGATTGCCATAATTCAAAATTAGATACTAACATCACGCGTACAGGAACAGAAGGATAGATAGTGGAATATTTAAATATTATTTTTGAAGAAGTTTATAAAATTTTATTTTTGTTAGTGCCTGTGCTTGTATCTGTAGCAATGATTGTTTGGTTAGATAGGCGAGTATGGGCTTTTGTTCAAAAGAGACAAGGACCAAATGTTGTTGGACCATTTGGATTACTTCAATCATTAGCAGACGCATTAAAATATATTTTTAAGGAAATAATTATACCTGCTAGCTCAAATAAGATTATTTTTATTCTTGCTCCAATAATTACAATGACTTTAGCTCTGATTGCTTGGGCAGTAATTCCTTTTGGTGAAAATCAAGTTTTAGCGAATATTAATGTTGGAATATTATACATTTTTGCAGTTTCATCATTAGGTGTTTATGGAATTATAATGGGTGGATGGGCATCGAATTCAAAATATCCATTTCTTGGAGCAATTAGATCCGCAGCGCAAATGGTTTCTTATGAGGTATCGATAGGCATAATTATAATCAATGTTTTGTTATGTGTTGGTTCTTTAAATCTAAATGATATTGTTCTAGCTCAGAAAAATATTTGGTTTGTTATTCCTCTGTTCCCAATGTTTGTTATTTTTTTTATTTCAGCTTTAGCAGAAACTAATAGACCACCTTTTGATTTGCCTGAGGCAGAGGCTGAATTGGTTGCAGGATATCAAACTGAATATTCAGGAATGATGTATGCAATGTTTTGGTTGGGTGAATATGCAAACATTTTATTGATGTGTGCTTTGGGTTCAATTTTATTTTTAGGTGGGTGGTTATCACCCTTAGATTTTTATCCATTCAATTTAATTCCAGGTGCAATTTGGTTAATATTTAAAATTTTATTTTTATTTATTTTATTTGCACTAGTAAAAGCAATTGTTCCAAGATATCGCTACGATCAATTAATGAGACTTGGTTGGAAGATATTTTTACCATTATCTTTAACCTATGTTATATTAACTGCTAGCTACCTTTTTTACTTTAATCTTTTACCTACAAATTAAATGAAAATTACACGATTCTTAAAAACTATTTTTATGACAGATTTCATAGGAGGTTTGTTTATTGCTTTAAAAGAACTTTTTAAATCAAAAAAAACTATCAACTATCCATTTGAAAAAGGAAAAATAAGCCCAAGATACAGAGGGGAACATGCATTAAGAAGATATCCTAATGGTGAAGAACGATGTATTGCATGTAAATTATGTGAAGCGGTGTGTCCTGCCCAAGCAATAACCATTGAGTCTGCTGAGAGATCGGATGGAAGTAGGAAAACTACTCGCTATGACATTGATATGATGAAATGTATATATTGCGGATTATGTGAAGAATCTTGTCCCGTAGATGCTATTGTACAAGGACCTAACTTTGAATTTTCAACAGAGACAAGAGAAGAACTTTATTATACAAAAGAAAAACTTCTTGATAATGGAGACAGATGGGAAAATATATTAGCAGCTAATATTAGAAGCGATAATCCCTATAGATAATTTATGATTGCTCACGCAATATTTTTTTATATTTTTTCAATAATTGCAGTTATTTCAGCAATAATGGTTACTGCTTCAAAAAATACAGTTCACTCAGTTTTTTTCCTCATATTAGATTTTATTAGCATTTCATGCTTATTTATAATGATAGGAGCAGAATTTTTAGGAATGATTATGTTGATAGTTTATGTTGGAGCCGTAGCAGTATTATTTTTATTTGTAGTTATGATGTTAAATGTTGCACAACAAAAGAATCAATGGTTTCTCTCAAAATCGAGCTCAAGGCATATACCTATAGGGTTAATTATTAGTGCAATTATTTTTTTTGAATTAATTATTGTAATTGGAGGATGGAAGTATAAACCAGATTTATTTTCCTCTAAAAATAGCTTTTTTTATGAAATAAGTAATACGCATTCTTTAGGACAAGTTTTATATACAGATTACATACATATTTTTCAAATAAGTGGAATGATTTTACTTATTGCTATGATTGGTGCAATCGTACTTACATTTAGAGAAAGAGATGGAGTAAAAACACAAAGTTATATAAAGCAAATCTCACGAGAAAGATCAGAAGGTGTAGAGCTAATTGATGTGCCTATGAATAAAGGAGTCAAAATAGATGACTGAAATAGGTTTAGGACACTATTTAACATTGGGAGCTGTTATTTTTAGCATTGGTGTAATTGGAATTTTTTTAAATAGAAAAAACATTATTGTGATTTTAATGAGTATTGAACTTATTTTACTAGCAGTAAATATTAATTTAGTTTCTTTTTCTATTTACTTAGGAGATTTATCTGGACAAATATTTACATTATTTATACTTACAGTTGCAGCAGCTGAGGCTGCGATTGGTTTAGCCATTATTGTTGTTTACTATCGTAATTCAGGAACTATTCGTGTCGAGGATATAGATAAGCTTAAAGGATAAAATGGAAATCTCAATTATAGCATTACCATTAATAGCATCTATAATTTCAGGTTTTTTTGGAAAATTTATTGGAGATAGATACTCTGAATTAGTAACAAGTCTTTTAGTAACGATATCAGCACTTTTTTCTGCAATTGTTTTATACAATGTAATTCAGTATCAATATGAAGAAAATATTGTAATTGCAACTTGGATTAGTTCAGGATCGATTGATGTTAATTGGTCAATGAAAATTGATGCTTTATCAGCTGTCATGTTAGTTGTGGTTACCTCAGTTTCATCTTTAGTCCATATCTACTCAATTGGTTACATGTCAAATGATCCTCATAAGCCGAGATTTATGGCTTATCTATCATTATTTACATTCGCAATGTTAATGTTAGTAACTTCAGATAATTTTTTTCAATTATTTTTTGGATGGGAAGGAGTAGGTCTTTGCTCTTATTTTTTGATAGGTTTTTGGTTTAAAAAAGAGACAGCTAATGCCGCTGCAATCAAAGCTTTTGTTGTAAATAGAGTTGGGGACTTTGGATTTGCTTTAGGAATTTTTTTAATTTTTTATCTATTTGGAACAGTAAATTACTCTGAAGTATTCGAACTAATTCCAACTATAATAGATGAAAAACTTATTTTTTTAGGTATTGAGTTAAATTCAATAGATCTAATTTGTTTACTTTTATTTATTGGAGCAATGGGAAAATCGGCTCAAATTTTTTTACATACTTGGTTACCAGATGCTATGGAGGGACCGACCCCTGTTTCTGCTTTGATACACGCAGCTACAATGGTAACTGCAGGTGTTTTTTTAGTTGTAAGATGTTCACCAATTTATGAATATTCAGAATTAGCTTTAAATGTAATTACTGTAGTTGGTATGACTACAGCTTTTTTTGCAGCAACAGTAGCTCTTGTTCAAACTGATATAAAAAAAATCATTGCTTATTCAACATGTAGTCAGTTAGGCTATATGTTTTTTGCAACTGGTGTTGGAGCTTATAATGTTGCAATATTTCATTTATTTACTCATGCTTTCTTCAAAGCATTATTGTTCTTAGGATCTGGTTCCGTTATTCATGCATTTAAAGATGAACAGAATATAAATAAAATGGGAGGAGTATGGAAAAAACTTCCATACACTTATGTCTTAATGATTATTGGAACTTTAGCATTAACTGGTTTTCCTTTTTTATCAGGTTTTTATTCTAAAGATGCAATTATTGAATTTGCTTATTTAAGAGGAAACACTACTGGATATTATGCAGCTAGTATAGGAATTCTTACTGCTTTTCTTACATCAATTTACTCTTGGAGATTGATTTTTAAAACTTTTCATGGAAGTTACAACAATAAAGAAATTAAGATAGATGAAACTCACGAGTCACCTATTGTAATGTTAATACCATTAATTTTTTTATCAGTGGGAGCTATTTTTGCAGGTTTCTCTTTTAAGGAATTATTTATTGGACAAAATGGATTAGATAATTTTTGGCTTGACTCTATTTTTTTTCTTAAACCATTGAGTACTGAACATCCTCCATTTTGGTTTTTATATTTAACCCCAACATTAGTAATTATATCAATTCCAATCGCATATTATTTATTTTTAAAGAATAAAAATTTGTCTAACCAAATTGCTAAAGTAAACAGTCCTTTATATAATTTTTTACTGAACAAATGGTATTTTGATGAATTTTATGATGCTGTGTTTATTAAAACATCTAAAAAATTAGGACTATTTTTATGGAAATTTTTTGACATAAAAATGATTGATGGATTTGGTCCAGATGGCATTTCTGTTCTAATAAAAAAATTTTCTATTAAAGCTAATAAATTTCAAAGTGGTTTTATATATCAATACGCTTTTGTAATGTTACTTGGCTTTTCTGCTTTATTAACCTTTTTAATTGTTTCATGATTAATTTCCCTATTTTATCATCGTTAATTTTATTACCATCAATTGGAGCATTTTTTCTTTTTTTTACTAGAAGTAACAAAGAAAATAATTTTACAGTTAAATACGTTGCTTTATTCACATCGCTAGTAAATTTTGCTTTATCAATTTATCTTTGGATACTATTTGATCAAACTACTTCGGAATTCCAATTTGTAGAAGATAGAATTTGGATAAAAAATTTAATTAACTATAAAGTTGGTGTAGATGGTATTTCAATTTTATTTATAATACTGACAACATTTATAACACCTCTATGTATTATTTCTGTAAACAATTCTATCAAAAATAGATTAAGCGAATTCTTAATTGCAGTTTTAATCATGGAGTCTTTTATGATAGGTGTTTTTTGTTCTCTAGATCTTGTTGTCTTTTATTTATTTTTTGAAGCTGGCTTAATACCCATGTTTTTAATTATTGGAATTTGGGGTGGAGCAAGAAGGGTTTACTCTGCATTTAAATTTTTTTTATACACATTATTAGGTTCAGTTTTAATGTTAGTAGCAATTATTTCAATTTATTGGATAACAGGTACTACTGATGTTGTTAAACTTTATGAATATGGCATTGATCCAGTATATCAGAATTTACTTTGGTTAGCTTTTTTTAGCTCATTTGCGGTAAAAACTCCTATGTGGCCAGTTCACACCTGGCTTCCAGATGCTCATGTTGAGGCTCCTACTGCGGGGTCTGTGTTATTAGCAGCAATTTTACTTAAAATGGCTGGTTATGGTTTTATAAGATTTTCACTGGGTCTATTTCCAGTGGCTTCAGAAATTTTTACTCCTTTAATTTATACACTAAGTGTAATTGCAATAATTTTTACATCTTTAATTGCATTAATGCAGGAAGATATGAAAAAACTAATTGCCTATTCTTCAGTGGCACACATGGGTTTTGTAACTCTTGGAATTTTTACAATTCAACAACAAGGAATTGAGGGAAGTATAATTCAAATGATAAGTCATGGTCTCGTATCAGCAGCATTATTTTTATGTGTTGGTGTTGTTTATGATAGAATGCACTCAAGGTTAATAAATACATATGGTGGGATAGTGAGTATTGTTCCAAAATATTCTGTTTTATTAATGGTTTTTACGCTTGCAGCATTAGGGCTTCCTGGCACAAGTGGTTTTGTAGGTGAATTTTTAATTTTAATTGCAGCATTTAAAGATAATTTTTTAGTTGCTGTAATTGCAAGTTTAGGTGTGATTATTGGTGCTGCTTATATGCTTTGGTTATATAAAAGAGTTATATTCGGGGAATTAGTCAATTCAGATTTAAAGAAAATGCCAGATTTAAATAAATCAGAAATTTTTATTCTTATCTGTTTGGCTGCACCAACTTTATTTTTTGGTTTTTACCCAGAACCATTGATTAATACAATTGAAGTATCTATAAGCGACTTAATAGAAACTTACAATATCAAGATAGCAAGTAAATCATAATGGAAAATTTAGAGTTAGTATTACCTGAGATCTTTATTTCAATATCAATTATGTTTGCGTTGATTTTGGGAGTTTTTAAAAAAGATGGTTCAAAATTAATACAAAACATTTGCTTGATAGTTTTACTTACAACTGCAGTAATTACGCTAAATGAAACTATAGGGATTAATGAAGTAACATTATTTAATGGTAGTGTAATTATAGATTATTTATCGTCATTTATGAAAATAGTTACTTTAGTTTCAGCTTTTTTAGTTTTAGTTATTTCATCTAATTATTTGAAATCATTAAAAATTTTTAAAATTGAATATCCAATATTGATTTTGAGTTCAGTTTTAGGAATGATGATAATGATAAGTTCAAATGATTTAATTGTTTTTTATATGGGCCTTGAACTTCAATCTTTAGCTTTATATGTTTTAGCAACATTTAATAGAGATCAAATAAAGTCCTCTGAAGCAGGACTAAAATACTTTGTTTTAAGTGCATTATCTTCAGGGTTATTATTATATGGCTGTTCTTTAATTTATGGTTTTACTGGATCAACTAATTTTAATATTATTGCAAATCAATTAAATTCAAGTGAGTATACTTTAACTTTTGGTATTGTTTTTATATTGGTAGGACTAGCATTTAAGATTTCAGCTGTGCCATTTCATATGTGGGCACCAGATGTTTATGAGGGGTCCCCAACATCTGTAACTTTATTTTTTACTATGGTTCCTAAGATAGCAGCATTAACAGTATTTATAAGATTTTTATATGTTCCTTTTTTATATTTAATTGAACAATGGCAAATAATTTTAATTTTTTTATCAATAGCTTCAATGGTATTTGGAGCAGTTGCAGCCATAGGTCAAACAAATTTAAAAAGACTTGTTGCTTATAGTTCGATTGGACATGTAGGTTATGCTTTAGCTGGTTTAACTACTGGAACAAACGAGGGCATACAAAGCTCGGTAATATATATAACTATATATATATTAATGAATTTAGGTTTATTTTCTTGTTTGTTAATGATGAAAAGAAATAATGTTTATTATGAAAAAATTGAAGACCTTTCTGGGCTTTCAAAAAACCATCCATTATTATCTTTATCTTTGTTAATAATTTTATTTTCATTAGCTGGAATTCCACCTTTAGCGGGATTTTTTGCGAAATTTTATATTTTTAAATCAGTTTTAGAACAATCAATGTTTTTCCTAGCAATTGTTGGACTTTTATCCACAGTAGTTGCAGCTTTTTATTATTTAAGGCTTATTAAGATTATGTACTTTGATAAAGAAAAAGAAAAATATGATACTGATCATAGTCTGTGGTTAAAATTTTCTTTAACTTTTTCAACAATATTAATTCTGATATACTTTATATTTCCAAGTCAATTAATTGAAGTAGTATCTAGAATTAATATTATCTGATGAAGTTTAAAATTTTTAGATTTAAAAGAATAAAGAGTACAAATAGTTCAGCAATAAAGATTATTAAAAATTCAAATATAAAATTTGGCATGATAGTTACTCAAGCCCAATATGGAGGCAGAGGCCAATATGGAAAAAAATGGATTTCTTATAAAGATAATTTATTTGTTAGTTTATTTTATCCTTTAGAAAATTTAAAATTATCTATTAGACAATTAACAAAAATAAATTGTTTAATTGTAAAAAAACTTATATCCCGATATTATAAAAAAAAAATATTTTATAAAAAACCAAATGATTTATTAATAAATCGAAAAAAAGTTTGTGGTATTTTACAAGAAACTATTGAAAAATTAAATAAACAATATTTAATTGTAGGAATAGGAATAAATTTGAACAAAAGTCCAAATATTAAAAATTATCCGACTATCAGTCTAGATAAATTATTAAACAAAAAAATTTCGAAAAAAAAGATAGAAACAGAACTTAAAAATATTTTTCAAAAAGAATTATCTAAAATTTATAGATTTTATAAATGAAAGTTAGCTTATGTATATTTTGGGAGATATAGGAAACTCAGAAATAAAAATTTTTTTAGTAAGTCACAAGGGTAAAATTTTAAAAAGAATTTTTATTCCATCTAAAAATATTAATAAAAAGATTTTAGATTTTAAGTTTAAACATATTAAAAAAAACCTTAATAAAATTGAAAAAATTTTATTTTGTAGTGTGGTTCCCAATTTATTCAAATTGATTAAAAAATATTTAACAAAGGAAATACATATTAAATGTTACGAAATTAAAGATCTTAAATTAAGTTCATTAATTGATGTCAAAGTAAACTACAATCAAGTTGGTTCCGATAGATTGACTAATGCAATCAGCTTGATCAACAATAAAGATAATTTTGTAGTTTTAGACTTTGGTACAGCAACAACTTTTGATGTTTTAATCAAGAAAACTTATATAGGAGGTATTATAGCGCCTGGTATTAAAATTTCACTTAACACTTTATCTGATAAAGCATCATTAATACCAAAAATTGATCTAAAGAGAATAAAAAAAGTTATAGGTAAGGACACATTAAGTGCTGTCCGATCAGGCTTTTTTTGGGGTTATGCTGGACTAATTGACAATATAATTAATTTGATTAAGAAAGAAACTAGAAAATCTTTTAAATTAGTTATCACTGGAGGATTTTCAAAATTATTTAAGCAATCAATAAAGACGAAAGTTTTATACGATAAAGACATAACTGTTAAAGGTTTAATTAAAATTTCAAGACTTATTAAATAATGAAAGAAGAATTATTATTTTGTCCACTTGGAGGATCTGGTGAAATAGGAATGAATATGAATCTATTTGGCTATGGTCTTCCTGGAGATCACAAATGGTTAATGGTTGATATAGGTGTCACTTTTGCTGATGATACTATTCCTGGCATAGATCTTATTTATCCAGACCCAGGTTTTATAGTCGAGAGAAAAGAAAATTTATTAGGTATAGTTTTAACCCATGCACATGAAGATCATATTGGGGCTATTGCACATTTGTGGCCTCAGTTAAAATGTAAAATTTATGCTACTCCTTTTACTGCAGTCTTAATAAAAGAAAAATTTAAAGAAAAGCATATTGATATTACCAAAGATTTAAAAATAGTTGAGCTTAATGGTAAGATTTCACTAGATTCCTTTGATGTAGAGTTCATAACTTTAACTCACTCAATTTTAGAACCAAATGGATTAAGAATTAAAACTCCAGCTGGCATTATATTACATACTGGTGATTGGAAAGTTGATCCAAATCCTCTTATTGGTGATGAAATAAATTCTAAAAGACTAAAAGAAATTGGTGATGAAGGTGTTTTAGCCATGATTTGTGACTCCACAAATGTCTTTAGCGCTGGACGATCAGGATCTGAACTAGATGTAAGAAAAAACTTATTAAATATTATGAATAGTTTAAAAAAAAGAATTATAATTACATCTTTTGCCTCAAATGTAGCAAGAATGGAAACAGCATTTTATTGTGCCGAAAAAACAGGTCGACAAATTTCTTTAGTAGGTAGATCAATGCATAGAATTTATAAAGCAGCAAGACAATGTGGTTATTTAAAAGATACCATTGATCCTATTGATCCTAGAGAGGCAAAAAATTTTTCTAGAGAAAAAATTGTTTATTTATGTACAGGAAGTCAAGGAGAACCTATGGGAGCTATGATGAGAATAGCTAGCTACATTCATCCAGATGTTTTTATCGAAAAAGGAGATGCAGTAATATTTTCTTCTAAAATAATTCCAGGAAATGAAAAGAAATTATATAAATTACACAATCAATTAGTAAAAGATGGAATTGAAGTAATATCAGAAGAAACAGATTTCATTCATGTATCAGGCCATCCTAATAGGGAAGACTTAAGAGATATGTATAATTGGGTAAAACCAAAGTGCGTCATTCCAGTACACGGTGAACATAGACATATGATCGAACACATAAATTTTGCAAAAGAAATGCAAGTTCAATTTCCTGTACAAGTAGAAAATGGAGATATTGTTAAACTTTATCCAGGAGAAAAACCAGAAGTATATGATAAAGCTCCAAGTGGAAGATTATACTTAGATGGAAACGTAAGTGTTGAGGAAAATTCTCAATCTATAAAAGATAGAAGAAATTTAGGAACAAATGGTTTTTTGGAAATTACAATTTTGATAACCCCTAAAGGAAATATTCACAATAATCCAATTATTTCTTTTAAAGGTTTACCGATATATGAAACTAATGATTTTATTTATGGTCTTGAAGAAGAAATAGAGAAAACAACAAGATCTTTTAAACTTGGTAATAAAAATCAAGAACATAATTTAATAGATACTTTAAAAATTGTTTCTAGAAAATTTGCTAAGGAAAAAACTGGAAAAAAACCTTTTACAAATATTAATTTAGTAAAGATTTAATGAGTATAACTGGACTTGCTATAATTTATATTATTTTATGGTGGATAATATTTTTTGCAATATTACCAATAGATGTTGATAGAACTAAAGTAGCAAAAATAGAGGGTGAAGATCCAGGATCACCAGAAAATCCAAAAATGCTTAAGAAATTCATTTATTGTACTGGAATAACGACTATCCTTTTTATAATAATTTATTTATTAATGAAATTTGAATATTTAAATTTAAGAAATATAATTGAATAGTATGTACATTTCAAAATCTTTTATTCCTATTTTAAAGAATAATCCTTCAGAGGCAAAAATAAAGTCTCATCAATTAATGCTTAGGGTTGGAATGATAAAACAATCATCTGCAGGTATTTATTCTTGGTTACCGCTTGGCTTTAAGATAATGAAAAAAATCGAACAAATAGTCAGAGAAGAACAAGATAGAATAGGTGTTCAAGAAATATTAATGCCAACTATTCAGTCATGTGAAATTTGGAAGGAGAGTGGAAGATACGAAGATTACGGTGAAGAAATGCTTAGAATTAAGGATCGCCAAAATAGAGAAATGTTATATGGACCTACTAATGAAGAGTTAGTTACAGATATTTTTAGATCATCAATTAAATCTTATAAATCATTACCACAACTTTTGTATCATATTCAATGGAAGTTTAGAGATGAGATAAGACCAAGATTTGGAATAATGAGATGTAGAGAATTTTATATGAAGGATGCATATTCATTCGATATTTCTGATGAGGAAGCGCTATTTTCTTATAATAAATTTTTTTTATCTTATCTAAAAACTTTCAAAAGGCTAGACTTAATTGCAATACCTATGGCTGCTGATACTGGTCCGATAGGAGGAAATTTATCTCATGAATTTATTATTTTAGCTGAAACAGGTGAAAGTAAAATTTTTACTGATAAAAGAATTTTCAATTTAGATAATGAGTCAGCAAAATTAGAAAAAAAATCTTTGTTAGAAATGAGAAAAAAATATGAACAATATTATTCTGTAACTGATGAAAAATTTAATAAAGAGGAATTTGAAAAAAAAGTGTCAGAAGAAAATAGATTAATAACTAAAGGAATTGAAGTTGGTCATATATTTTATTTTGGAGATAAATATTCAAAACCCATGGGAGCTTCTGTCGATCTTCCTGGAGGAAAAAAGGATTTTGTTAAGATGGGTTCTTATGGAATAGGTGTTTCAAGACTAGTAGGAGCAATTATAGAAGCTAAATATGATGAAAAAAACGAAGTCATGAAATGGCCAATTTCTATTGCTCCTTATGAAATATCAATAATTCCTATGATTAATAAGAATGATAAGTCAGCACTAGAAAAAGCAAATAATATTTATTCTGAATTAAAAAGAAATAATATTGACTCAATCATTGATGATACAGACGAAAATTTTTCGTCAAAAATAAAAAAAATGAATTTAATTGGAGTTCCTTATCAAATTATTATAGGTAAACAAACCGATGGTGATTTATTAGAATTTAAAGAAGTTGGAAAAGAGGCAAAAAAAGTAAATTTGAAAGATATCATCAAATTAATAACAGAACAAAAAGTAAAAAATTGATTTCTACATTAGAAAAAGAAATTACTTTTAGATTTTTAAAAGCAAGAAAAAAAGACGGCTTTGTAAATGTCATTTCTATTTTTTCATTTATTGGCATAGGTTTAGGAGTAGCAGTTTTAATAATCGTCATGTCTGTAATGAATGGTTTTAGATCTGAATTAATTGACAAAATCGTTGGATTTAATGCTCATATAACTGTGAGCCCCTACGAAAACAAAATCGAAGTTGAAAAATTGAAGCATCAAAACCTTAATTATATTTCTAAAAATTTAATCTTTAGTAATTCAGGTGAGGCAATGATTATTAAAAGTGATAATACTAAAGGAATTGTTTTAAGAGGTTATTCAAGTAAGGACTTTTCAAATTTAGAAATTGTAAATAACAAAAAATTTTTAGGAAATAAAAATAATTTATCAGAAAACTATATATCACTAGGTAAAGAATTAAGTTTTGAATTGGGTGTTAAGATTGGAGATGATATTACAATTATGTCACCATCTGGGTTAGAAACAATAATTGGAAACCTTCCTAAACAAAAAACTTTTACTGTTGTTTCTCTTTTTGAGAGTGGTCTTATTGATTTTGATAATAATATAGCTTTTATAAATTTATTTACTTTAGAAGAATTTTTTGATTATGAACAAAAAAATCGTAATTTAGAAATATTTCTTAAAAATCCAGAAAATATTGAAAATCAAAAAAAAATTGTTGAAGATATTTTCAATAATGAATTTACATATACATGGGCAGATACTAATAAATCTTTATTTTCTGCTCTTAAAGTTGAAAGAAATGTAATGTTTATAATATTAACACTCATAATAATAGTAGCTGCATTTAATATAATTTCTGGACTAACAATTTTAGTAAAAAATAAGACCAGAGAAATTGCTATTCTTAAATCAATTGGTGTTCTCAACAAATCTATAGTAAAAATATTTTTTTTAATTGGGGTAATTATAGGAACTTCAGCAACAATTTTCGGAATAATATTGGGTGTTACTTTCTCAATGTATATTGAAAATTTACGCCAGTTGTTAAGTAATTTATTTAACATAAGTTTATTTCCTGAAGAAATATATTTTTTAAGCACTATGCCTTCAGAAATAAATCCAACATCAATTTTCATTATTTCATTATTTTCAATATTGATTACAATATTAGTATCAATTTTCCCTGCTTTAAGAGCAGCTAATTTAGATCCAATTAAAGCTTTAAAATATGAGTAATTTAATAAAGTTATCTAATGTAAATAAATCATTTGATCTTTTAAAAAAGATTAAAGTCTTAAAAAAAATTTCATACAATTTTAAAAAAGGTAAAATTTATTCTTTGATGGGACCTTCAGGATCGGGGAAATCTACTTTATTAAATTTAATTTCTTTAATTGATAAACCTAGCTCTGGAAAAATTTCATTTGAAAATAGATTAATTAATTTCAATGAAACAAATAAAAATGATATAATTAGAGCAAATAAAATAGGAATTATTTATCAACAGGATAATTTACTCCCCGATTTTACTTCATTTGAAAATATTTATTTAGCTGCTTTAGCAGGTGGCAATAATAAAGAATTAGCTATTTCTAAAACTAAAACTCTTTTAAAAAAAGTTAAACTTTTAAATCGATCTAACCATTATCCATCACAATTGTCAGGTGGCGAAAAACAGAGAATATCAATAGCTAGAGCAGTAATAAATGATCCACAAATAATCTTAGCAGATGAGCCCACAGGTAGTTTAGACATAGAAACAGCAAAAGAAATTTTTGAACTTTTAAAAAATCAATTAAATACAAATCGATTGATAATATTTGCAACTCATAATAGATTTTTTGCTAATAAGGCAGATTGCTTATTGGAAATAGTTAATGGTAGTATAAAAACCATTAATGGATGAGTCTATAATTCAAAAATTTAATCACTTAAAAATTCACTCACAATATTCGATTTGTGAAGGTGCTATTAATATAGATTCCTTAAAAGATTATTCTAAGGAACATAAAATAAAATCGTTAGGAATTTGTGACACTTCAAATTTATGTGGAGCTTTAGAATTTGCTGAAAAAATTTCAAAAATTGGAACACAACCAATAATTGGAACCCAAATAAATTTTAAATTTGAAGATACTATTGGTTTATTGCCTATATTTGCTTTGAGCGAAATAGGTTATAAAAGAATCATTGAGCTATCTTCGTTTTCATTTTTAAAAAATAATGAGCTTTCTGATCCATTTATTAATTTTGATGAATTATTAAACAAAACAGAAGGTGTAGCACTTTTTTCAGGAACTGTTTTTGGATTATTTGGAACTTTATTTGATAAAGGAAAATTTACTGAAATAGATGATTTATATAAGAGATTAAAATCTAATTATGGAGATAGATTTTATATAGAAATTCAAAGACATGGAGATCAAAATGAAACAGCTTTTGAGAAGTTTAATTTAAATAAATCACTGGAAATAGAAATTCCTATAATCGCTACTAATGAAACTTTTTATATTGATAAAAGTATGCATGAAGCTCATGATGCTTTAATTTGTATTAAAAATAAAACCTATATTAATGAAAAAAATAGAGTAAAATTAAGCAATCACCACTTTTTAAAAAGCGACACTGCAATAAAAGAATTATTTGCAGATTTACCAGAAGCTTTAGAAAATAATTATTACTTTCCATATAGATGTAATTTTAAACCTTCATTTTCAAAACCAATTTTACCCAACATAAGTTCTGAAAAAGGGGGAAATGCAGACGATATCTTAAAAAATGACTCCTTAGAGGGCTTAAATGAAAAATTTAATAAACATTTTAAAATTAAATCTGAAAATTTATCATCTAATAAAAATTATTTAAGATACAAAGATAGATTAGATCATGAATTGGGAATTATAATTGAGATGAAATATTCTAGTTATTTTTTAATTGTGGCTGATTATATAAAGTGGGCTAAAAAAAATAATATACCAGTTGGGCCGGGTAGAGGATCAGGTGCTGGATCTTTAGTAGCATGGTGTTTGTCAATTACAGATGTTGATCCTATAAAATTTAACTTAATTTTTGAAAGATTTTTGAATCCAGACCGTATTTCTATGCCAGACTTTGATATTGATTTTTGTGAGGAAAAAAGGGATTTAGTCTTCGATTATTTGACAAAGAAATATGCTGATAGTGTTGCACACATCATTACTTTTGGAAAACTAAAAGCTCGTATGGTAATTAGAGATGTTGGAAGAGTATTAGGTTTGTCATATGGATTTGTCGATAGCATATCAAAAATGATACCATTTGATCCTTCTAGACCACAAAATTTAACAGAATGTATAGCAGGTGAACCAAGACTGCAAAAATTAATAAAAGAAGATCCAAGAGTGAAAAAACTTACAGATCTTTCTCTTAAATTAGAAGGATTAAATAGAAACGTTGCTACTCATGCCGCAGGTGTAGTTATAGCAGATAAAAAACTTACAGATGTAGTTCCATTGTACAAAGATAATACAGCTAACTTATTACTTCCTTCAACTCAGTTCGATATGTATTCGGCTGAAAACGCTGGTTTAATTAAGTTTGATTTTTTAGGTCTTAAAACATTAACCGTTATTAATAAAACACAAAATATTATTAAGAAGAAAATTAATAGCTTTAATATAGATAACATTAAATATGATGACCAAAAAGTTTTTGATTTACTGTCATCAGGTAAAACAGTAGGTTTATTTCAAGTTGAAAGTGCTGGAATGAGGGAGGCTTTAACTCAAATGAAACCAAATCATATAGAAGATATTATAGCTCTGGTAGCTCTTTACAGACCGGGCCCAATGAGCAATATTCCTATTTATAATGATTGTAAACATGGAAAGAAAACTCCAGACTATTTGCATCCTTTATTAGAAGAAATTTTAAAACCTACTTATGGAGTAATAATTTACCAAGAACAAGTAATGCAAATTGCTCAAAAGTTGTCAGGATTTACCGCAGGTCAAGCAGATATTTTAAGAAGGGCAATGGGTAAAAAAAAAAGAGCAGAACTTGAAAAACAAAAACAAAATTTTATTTCAGGAGCAGTAAATAATGGAATTAATAAGGAAGTTGCAGCAGGAATATTTCTTAAAATAGAACCTTTTGCTGAATATGGTTTTAATAAAAGTCACGCTGCTGCGTATGCTATAATTTCATATCAAACAGCATATTTAAAAACATATTATCCAAAAGAATTTATCGCTGCTTCAATGACTATGGATATTTCAAATCAAAATAAGTTGAGTGAATTTTATGAAGAATTAAAAAGATTAGATATAGAAATAATAAGACCAGACATAAATGAATGTTTTGCAGATTTTAAAACAGACAATAAAAAATTTTTTTATGCTTTAGGAGGAATAAAAGCAGTTGGTTATGAAGCTATTTCTAATATTGTAAATGAAAGAGAAAAAAATGGAAAATTTAAATCAATTAATGATTTTATTAATAGAGTAAATCCAAAAGATATAAATAAACTGCAATTAGAGGGATTAGTAAAAGCAGGAGCATTTGATAATTTTAATATAAATCGACAATCTTTATTTGATGCAATTCCTAACTTAATTACAAAATCAAAAAATATTTATGATAATAAATCTACAAATCAAATAGATTTATTTGGTGATACATCAAATGAAAGTGAAGATTTGATTTCTTCAGTTCAAGATTGGGAATTCGAAGAGAGATTATCAAAAGAATTTGAGGCAGTGGGTTTTTTTATTTCTGATCATCCTTTAAATCAATTTAAAGAAACTTTTAATGATTATAATATAATCGATTATCATTTTTTTAATTCTAAAGAAGAAAATAAAGAAGCAAATATTGCTGCAACTTTATTGAAAATTCAAGAGAGAAAAACATCTAAAGGTAACTCATATGCAGTTTTAAAATTAACAGATCTTTCCAGTGTTTTTGAACTTTTTATTTTTTCGGATATTTTAGAGTCAAACCGTGAAATTTTAAAAGAAGGTAATTCTCTTATTTTAACTTTAAAAAAATCAATATCTGGTGAGGAGAATAGGTTTAAAAGAGTCAATGTACAAAAAGTTGGCTCTCTAAAAGGTCTTTATAATGCTCCAATTAAAGAAGCAACTTTTAATCTTAACTCAATAAGTGAGCTAAATGAAATTTCAAAATTTTTGAAAAAACCTGGTGAAACAACTATAAATATTAATATAAAAAGTAATAAAAAAGGACTAAATTTTAAATTAGAAAATAAGAGAAATTTAGATCGTAAAACTATAAATCTTTTAAGAAATAAGGAAATATCAGCAATAATTAACTAAATTTAACTTGTTAAATTAAGAAAATCTTTGTAAATAGATTGCAAATTAACAAATACGCACACAGTTATTGGTTTTATACCTCCGGTCCTTAATTGGAAATTACTGTGGTGGCTTAACCGGGAACAAATATGAAGATACCAAACGTTACAATACAACAACTATTAGAAGCAGGTGTACATCTTGGTCACAAAACATTGAGATGGAATCCAAAAATGAAAAAATATATTTTTGGTAAGAGAGACTCAATTCACATCATTGATCTTACGCAAACTTTAGAACTGACAAAAATAGCATTAGAAAAGGTTTATAATATAATTGCAAATAATGGAAAAATTTTATTTGTTTCAACAAAAAAACAAGCATCTGAAGCCATTGCTGAAGTCGCAAAAGACACTGGCCAATATTTCGTAAATTATAGATGGTTGGGTGGTATGTTGACAAATTGGGGCACTATTTCAAATTCAATTAAAAAACTAAAAAAATTAGAGACAGATTTAATTTCTGAAAATCGAGGATTTACTAAAAAAGAGCTTTTAAAAATGAGTGTCAAAAAAGATAAACTCCAAAGATCTTTAGGTGGAATCGCTGACATGAAAAAAGTTCCTGATTTAGTATTTATTATTGATACAAATTATGAGTCTTTAGCAATACAAGAATCAGTCAAATTAAATATACCAATCATTGCAATTTTAGATAGTAATTCAAATCCGGACGGTATTGAATACCCAATCCCAGGTAATGATGACGCGAGAAGAGCCATAGATCTTTATTGCAATCTTATTAAAGAAACAATAGTTGCAGCAAAAAAGGATGCGCCAGTTATTGAAACAAAAAAATCAACTGAAAAAAACGTGTCTGTGTCTAAAAAGACAAAAACTGTTCAAGAAATTGATCGTGAAAAATTAGAGAAGAAATTCTCAAAAACTAAAGATAAGCAAAAGCTAAATTAATATGAGCGATATTGATAAAGTAAAAAAATTAAGAGAAGCAACAGGTGCAGGATTCAAAGATTGTAACTTAGCAATAAAAGAGTCTGGTGGAGATTTACAAAAAGCTGTGGAAATTTTAAGAGTTAAAGGAATTTCTAAGGCGTCCAAAAAAATGTCTAGAGATGCCAAAGAAGGTGTAGTTGCTATTAGTGGTGATGATAAAAAAACTTCAATCATTGAGGTAAATTGTGAAACTGACTTTGTTGCAAAAAATGATAACTTCATAAATTTTGTAAAAGAATTAAGTGAACTTAATAATGAAAAAAATTCAAATGTAGATGAACTAAAAAAAGCAAAAATGAAAAATGGTGTCACTGTCGAAGATAGTATGGTTGCATTAATAGCTAAAATTGGTGAGAAAATTACAATCGGAAAAACTAAAACTATTGAAAATTCAACCTCAACTAATTATAAGTATTTACATACTGTAGTAAAAGACAATTTAGCTAAATTAGCTGTAGTTGTCTCACTTGAGACTAAAGATAATTCAGAAACGTTAAAAACTTTCGGTAAACAACTTTCAATGCACATAGCAGCTTCCAATCCTTTAGCATTAGAGTCAGATTTAATTGACAAAGCAGTTATTGACAAAGAACAAGAACTTGTAACTGAAGAATTAAAAAATTCAGGAAAACCAGAAGATATTGTTAAAAAGATTAGTTTAGGTAAAATGAATAAATTTAAAGAAGAAAACGCTTTGTTGACACAAGCATGGGTTATGGAACCAAAAAAGAAGGTTAAAGATATCATTAAAGATCTTTCTATTAATGATCTTAAAATTAAGGAGTTTAGCAGAATAAAAATAGGCGAATAAAATGTTTGATGAAAAATCGCATAGCCTTAAAATGGATAAAGCAATTGAAGTTTTTTCCAAGGAATTGTCCTCTCTAAGAACAGGGAGAGCAAATGCTGCAATGCTAGATCTTGTTAAAGTTGATGTATACGGTCAACAAATGCCAATAAATCAAATTGGTAGTATAACAACACCAGAACCAAGAATGATTAACATTCAAGTATGGGATCTCAATAATGTAAATTTGGTAGATGCTGCTATAAAAAAATCTGAGCTTGGACTGAATCCTCAAATCGATGGTCAATTGATAAGATTACCCATACCTGAATTAAATGAGGAAAGAAGAACAGAGTTAAAAAAATTAATAAAATCAATGGGAGAAAAGTGCAAAATATCAATTAGAAATATAAGAAGAGATGCGAATGAAGAATTGAAGAAACTGTTAAAATCAAAAGAAATTGGTGAAGATGAAGAAAAATCTTCTGAAAAAAATGTCCAAAATATTACCGATAAACATATTCAGATTGTTGATGAAAAAATCACTGCTAAAGAAAAAGAAATAATGACAATATGAACCTACTAAAACATGTGGCCATAATAATGGATGGCAATGGTAGATGGGGTTTAAAAAATAAAAATTCACGAAATGCTGGACATAAGGCTGGATTAAAAACAGTTGAAAGAATAATTAAAGAGACAATAAAGAATAAAATTAAGCATCTTACTTTATATGCATTTTCAACAGAAAATTGGAAAAGACCTAAAAAAGAAATAAACTTTTTATTTAATCTTTTAGAAAACTTTTTAAAAAATAGAATTAATGAGCTTCATAAGCAAAATATAAAACTTAAGATAATTGGAAATAAAAACCTTACAAAAAAATTAAACAGTCTTTTAAATTTAGCTGAAAAAAAAACATCTAGGAATACAAAACTGCAGATAAATTTGGCTTTAAATTATGGCTCTAAATCTGAAATATTAGATGCATTTAAGAATTTACAAAAAGATAAGGTTAAATTAAATCAAAAAAATTTTTTAAACTACCTTCAAACAAAAAATATTCCTGACCCAGATCTATTGATACGAACTGGTAATACAAAAAGATTAAGCAATTTTCTTCTTTGGCAATTAGCTTATGCAGAGATTTTTTTTGAAAAGAAGTTATGGCCAGAATTCAATGAAAAAGATTATAATAGAATTATTCAAAATTATAAAAAAATTAAAAGAAATTTTGGAAATATTTGATGAAAAAAGAATTTGAAAAAAGAATATTAAGTTCACTAATAATAATCCCAATATCACTTTTTTTTATAGTACAAGGATCTGTATATCTGTTATTTTTTCTAAGTATTTTATTTTTATTAACATGTTATGAGTGGATAAAGATGTGCAAAAAATTTTATTTTATAAAATTTCTTGGAATAACTTTTTTATTCTTCTCATTTTATTTTGCATTCTTCCTAAGAGAAAACATAGGTTTATTTAATTTTTTATTTGTGATTTTGATTTGTATTTCTACAGACATAGGAGGATATATATTTGGAAAAACCTTCAAAGGTCCAAAATTAACAAAGATTAGTCCAAACAAAACTTATGCAGGAGTAGTTGGTAGTTTCATTTGTTCATTAATAATTGGAATAATATTTCTCAATAATTTTCCAGTTTCTCTTTCAACCAACACTCAATTATTTTACCTTTTATTAATTTTATCTATTTCATTAATAAGTCAGATTGGAGATTTGATTATTTCATATTTTAAAAGATTAGTTAAGGTTAAAGATACAGGGAATATTTTGCCTGGACATGGTGGTCTACTTGATAGAATAGATGGATTAGTTTTTGTAATTCCAATTTTTTATATATTTTTAAGATTATTTTTATGAAAAAAAAAATTGCAATTTTAGGATCAACTGGATCAATTGGAGTTAATACTTTAAAAATTATAAAAAGAGATAAAAAGAATTTTTTTGTTAATTTATTATCAACAAATAAAAATATTGATAAAGTTTTTAAACAAGCAAGGGAACATAATGTAAAAAATATAATAATAACTGATTTAAAATCTTTTCAAAAAGCAAAATTCAAATTTAAAAGATTAAAAATAAAGATTTTCAATAACTTCGATAACATCAATAAGATTTTTACAAAAAAAAATGATCTCATTATGAATTCTATCACTGGAATGAGTGGCCTTGATCCAACATTAAGATCGATTAAATTTACAAAAAGAATTTTAGTTGCTAACAAAGAAGCAATTATTTGTGGTTGGGATCTTATCCACAAAGAATTAAAAAAATATAAAACAGATTTTACACCAGTAGATTCTGAACATTTTTCAATTTGGTCATTATTAAATGAAGATACATCTTACGATGTTGAAAAAATTTTTATTACTGCATCTGGTGGGCCTTTTTTAACATTACCAAAAAAAAAATTCTCAAAAATTTCAGTTAAAAAAGCTCTTAAACATCCTAATTGGAGAATGGGAAAAAAAATTACAATAGATTCCGCCACATTAATGAATAAAGTTTTTGAGGTAATAGAGGCTAAAAATATATTTAATTTATCCTATAACAAAGTTTCAATTCTAATTCACCCTTATTCTTATATTCACGCAATTATCAAATTTAAAAATGGTTTAATAAAAATACTTGCTCATGAACCAGATATGAAAATACCAATTTTAAATTCTTTATATGATAAAAAAAAAGCACAAATGAATACTAAACCCGTTGATATAAAGATGTTAAATAATTTGAATTTAAAGAATGTTGATACTAAAAAATTTTCTTTTTTAAAAATTTTAGAAAAGTTGCCAAAACATAACTCATTATTTGAAACAATTTTGGTTACCGTAAATGATTACTTTGTAGATAAGTTTTTGAATAAAAATATAAGTTTTGAAAAAATGATTTTTTTAATAAATAAATTTGTAAAATTTAAAAAATTTCAAAAATATAAGAAAATAAAGCCTAAAAATGTTAAAGATATCCATCGTTTGAGAGATTATGTAAGTTCCAAAATGGACTCTTTAGGTATATAAAGCATGTTTTTCTGATATATAAATAATAACTTTATGACTATGAAAATAATTAACCTAATTTTTATTTTTTGTTTTTGGTTAACAACAGCCAGTTCTGAAATAATCAATAAAATTACAATTACAGGAAATAAAAGAATTTCATCAGATTCAATAAAGGTTTTGGGCAATATTACACCAAATAAAAATTTGGAAAAAAAAGATTTAAATGAATTATTAAAAAAACTTTATGATACAAATTTTTTTGATGATATTAAATTATCTTTTGAAAATGGAAACTTAGATATTATTGTAATCGAAAATCCAATTATTGAAAATATTGAAATTACAGGAATTAAAAATAAAACTTTTATAAAAGAAATTTCAGAAATAATAGTTTTAAAAAATAGAATGTCTTTTTCTGAGATTCAATTACAAAAAGATGTCAATACAATTAATAATGTGCTTAAAACTAATGGTTACTACTTTGGTAAAGTTGAGCCTTCCATTATTAAAGATGATGAATTGAATGCTGTTAGATTAAGAATAAATATAGACCAAGGAAAGAAGGCAAGAATTAAACAAATTCAATTTATTGGAGATAAAAAAATAAAAGATAAAAAATTATTAGAAGTTATTGCATCTGAAGAACATAAATTTTGGAAATTTATTTCTAGAAATGTATATTTAAATCAACCTCGAATAGAACTTGACAAAAGATTATTAGAAAATTTTTACAAAAATAAAGGTTATTACAAAGTAAATGTTTTAAATTCTTTTGCAGAATTGACTGAAGAAGATTCCTTTAAGTTAATTTTTAATATTGAAGCAGGTGAAAAGTATTATTTTAACAATTTTAATTTAACATTACCTGAAGATTACAATCAGTCTGATTTTAAAAAAATTGACAAAATATTTAAGAGATTAAAAGGTGAGGAATATTCGTTAGACGAAATAAGTAAGATTTTAGCAGAAATTGATAGAATTGCATCTTTGAGACTTTATGATTTTATAACGGCTAATGTTGAGGAAAATTTAGTTGAGCAGAATAAAGTAAATTTCGACTTTAAGATTGTAGATTCTCAAAAGTTCTATGTTGAGAGAATAAATATAATTGGAAATTATCAAACTATCGAAGAAGTTATAAGAAACAGGTTAGTTGTTGATGAAGGTGACCCTTTAAACGAACTTTTATTCAATAAATCTATAGATAATATTAGATCACTGAGAATTTTTAAAAAAGTTGATACTAAAATATATGATGGATCAGAGGAAAATTTAAAATCAATTGATATAACAGTTGAGGAGCAACCTACAGGAGAAATTTCTCTGGCAGCTGGAGTAGGAACAAGTGGTACAACTATTGGTGGTGGTATTACTGAAAAAAATTTTTTAGGCAAAGGTATAAATTTAAATACCAATTTAGAGATTTCTCAGGATAAGATTAAAGGTCAATTTATCTACTCTAAACCTAATTTTAATTATTCAGATAACACTCTATTTGCCTCAGTAAAATCATCTTCTAAAGATCTTCTGACAGATTTTGGGTATGAAACATCAGAAATAGGATTTTCACTAGGAACTAAATTTGAACAATATGAAAATCTTTTTTTTAGTCCTGAGATAGATTTGTCAATTGAAGATTTAGAAACTAACGCAAAAGCTTCTAACAATTTAAAAAAACAGGCTGGCAATTATGAAGATCTTTATTTTAATTATGGATTAAATTATGATTTAAGAAATTCTACTTACAAACCATCATCAGGTTACAAAACATCTTTTTTTCAAAAACTTCCTATGATCTCATCTAATAATGAAATTACAAATACATTAGTTTTTACTAAACATAAAAAGATTAATAATGAGTCAGATATGGTTGGTAAGGCAAGTATTTATTTATCTACCGTGAATTCAATTGATGACTCAGATGTAAGAATATCAAAGAGAGCTAAAATGCCATATAATAGATTAAGAGGTTTCGAAAAAGATAAAATTGGTCCTAAAGATGGAAATGATTATGTTGGAGGTAATTATGTTACTTCTATAAATTTTTCAACTAATTTACCTGGAATACTTCAAACTATGGAAAATTTAGATTTTACTTATTTTATAGATGTAGGCAATGTATGGGGCGTAGATTACGATAGTGCAGTAGATCAATCAAATACAATTAGAAGCTCAACAGGCATAGGAATGGATTGGCTTACTCCTGTTGGTCCTTTAAGCTTTTCATTAACCCAACCAATAACTAAAGATACTTCAGATAAAACTGAAACCTTTAGATTTAATTTAGGTACAACTTTTTAATGAAAAATTTTTTTTTTTTTATATCAGTTATTTTATCTTTGACATTTTTTAATAATGTTTCTGCTGAAGAAAAAATTGCATTTATTGATCTAAATTACGTTTATTCTAATTCTAAAATTGGAAAAAAAATAATTAAAGAAATTCAAAATAAGAGAATTAATCTTGATAAAGATTTTAAAGAATTTCAAAAAAAATTAAATAAAGAAAAAGAAAATTTGATTAAGCAAAAAAATGTTTTAGCAAAAGAAGAATATAATAAAAAATTAGATAAACTCGAGAATAATTTAAAAAAATACAATGAAATAATAGCAAAAAAGAATAAAGATTTAATTGACTATCAAAATAAAAGTAAAAATGAATTTAAAAATGCCCTGATTACCACATTAGCAGACTATGCGAAGAATAATTCAATTTCATTAATTTTAAATAAAGACCAAGTTTTAATTGGTATAAAAAGTTTAGATGTAACAAAAGAAATATTAGATTTAGTAAATAAAAGTTAATAATGAACTTGAATAAATCACAGATAGCAGACTTACTACCTCACAGAGAGCCAATGCTTCTAATCGATGAATTGACAAATATAAAGAAATTGCATTCAGCGACAGCCATAATGTATGTTAAAAAAAATGGTTTTTATGTTCAAGGGCACTTTCCTGACAATCCAGTAATGCCAGGAGTTTTAATTGTTGAAGCTTTCGGTCAAGCAGCTGCAGCTTTAACAGCTCATGGTATTGATAAAAAGAAATATGAGAATAAACTTGTTTTTTTAATGAGTGTTGAAAAAGCTAGATTTAGAAATCCTGTAATTCCTGATTGCAAATTAGAGTTAAAAATTGAAGCTATAAGATCTCATGGAAAAGTCTGGAAATATAAAGGTGATGCCTTTGTAGATGGCAAAAAAATGGCTGATGCTCAATGGTCGGCTACAATAGTTGATAGAAAATAATTAGTAATATTAGTTGATACAAAGAATATCAAATATTTTGATAGATATTCTTTAATGTTTAATCCTTTTTTTAAAAATATTGGACCTTTCAGTATAGAAAAATTATTAGCCAAAATTAATATTGAAAATAAAAATAAATATAAAAAAGATAAAATCTATAATATTTCAGATTTAAATTCTGCAACCAATAAAGACCTAACTTTTTTTCATTCAAAAAATTATTCTGAATTAGCATCAAAAACTAGAGCATCTTATTGTGTAACACTAGAAAGTCTCTCAAATTTGTTACCAAAAACATGTAATAAAATTATTGTTAAAAATGTTTTGCTTACAATGGCAAAAATAACAAAAGAGTTCTACCCAAAATCTACTGTTGATAATTTCGATGAAACTGCAAAAGACATTTCAAAAACATCTTTTAAAAAAAAAGTTAAGTTTGGAAAAAATGTTTTAGTAGGGAAAAATATTAAAATAGGTAAAAATTGTTTAATTGGTCATAACACAATTATTGAAAAAAACGTAATGATTGGTTCAAATTGTTCAATAGGTTCAAATGTTATTATAAGAAATACAATTATTAAAGACAATGTGAATATTTTAGATGGATGTGTTATAGGAAAAAAAGGTTTTGGTTTTTTTCCAAATAATGAAAAAAATATTAGATACCCACATATTGGAATTGTTATAATAAATGAAAACTGTGAAATCGGATGTGGTTCAACTATTGATAGAGGCTCATTATCAAATACAATAATTGGTAAAAATACATACTTGGACAACCAAGTCCATATTGCTCATAATAATAAAATTGGTGATAATTGTATTGTTGCAGGTCAAGTGGGTTTTGCTGGAAGTTCTACTTTAGGTAATAATGTTATGATCGGTGGACAGTCCGGGGTCTCAGGTCATCTAAAAATTGGAAATAATGTTCAAATTGGAGGTGGTAGTGGAGTTATAAAAGATATACCTGATAATACGAAAGTCATGGGATACCCAGCAAAAAATTTAAGAGAATTTATAAAAAATAACAGATGATACATAAGACAGCTATAATAGATCCAAAAGCAAAATTAGATAAAAATGTTCAAATAGGTCCTTATTGCGTAATTGGCCCTAATGTTGAAATTGGAGAAAATACTACAATCCAATCTCATGTTAATATTTTTGGCAAAACTAAAATTGGAAAAAGAAACAAAATTTATCCTTTTGTTTCAATAAATGAGCCACAGGATTTAAAGTACAACGGTGAACCTACAAATTTAATTATTGGAGATAATAATAAAATTAGAGAATATGTAACAATTAATCCTGGAACAGAGAGTGGGGGTAGCAAAACAGTGATAGGTAATAATTGTTTATTTATGATTTCATCTCATATAGCTCATGATTGTCACGTAGGAAATAATGTAATTATTGCAAACAATGTTCCTTTGGGTGGACACGTAATTATCGAAGATAATGTTGTCATTGGTGGTAATTCTGCAGTTCAACAATTTACAAGAATCGGAAAAATGGCAATGATTGGTGGAATGACAGGTGTGCTACATGACGTAA
>CETH01118881.1_pt1 | contig 33470 bp, 33 predicted proteins | sample 361461 | NCBI WGS metagenome assembly CETH01 (sample SAMEA2622695, study PRJEB7988) | marine metagenome | isolation source: saline water (ENVO:00002010), including
ACCAGAACTATAATTGGCCCAAGATGTAAAAACCCAATTAAGCTTGATATACCAATTTATATAACTAGTATGAGTTTTGGTGCTTTGTCTTATGAAGCTAAAACTGCTTTAGCCCGAGGCGCTACAATGGCCGGAAGTGCAACATGCTCTGGTGAAGGAGGAATGATACCAGATGAAAGAAGATATTCTGAGTTGTGGTATTATCAATGTATTCAATCAAGATATGGTTTTAATCCTCATCATGCTCAACTTGCAGATGGAATAGAAGTTTTTATTGGTCAAGGTCAAAAAGTTGGTATGGGCGGACATTTAATGGGTCAAAAAGTTACCGATCAAGTTGCAGAAATGCGTTCATTGCCAGCAGGAATAGACCAAAGATCACCTGCAAGACATCCTGATTGGCTAGGACCAGATGATTTAGCTCTTAAAGTTCAAGAATTGAGAGAACTTACTGATAATCAGGTTCCTATTCAGTTAAAATTAGGAGCTGCAAAAGTTTATGATGATGTAAGAATGGCTGCAAAATGTGATCCAGATTCAATTTATCTTGACTGTATGGAAGGTTCAACAGGTGCTGGTCCACACATCGCTGCAGCAAATACTGGCATACCAGGTATAGCAGCTGTTAGGGAGGCAAGAAGAGCTCTAGATGATGTGGGAAAATCTGGTGAAGTTACTCTAATTTTTGCTGGTGGAATTAGAGATGGAGCTGACATGGCCAAAGCTTTAGCTTTAGGTGCAGATTGCGTATCTGTTGGTACAGGAGCATTAATAGCTCTTAATTGCAATAAAGACATTCCTGAAGCAAATTTTGAAAAGGAATTGGGTGTTGAAGCTGGTAAGTGTTATCATTGTCACACTGGGCGTTGTCCAGTAGGAGTTGCAACTCAAGATCCACAATTAAGAAAAAGATTAAACCCAGATGATGCTGCTTTAAGAGTATATAATTATTTGCATTCAATGACTTTGGAAGCTCAATTACTAGCAAGAGCTTGTGGAAAAACAAATATTCATTCATTAGAGCCTGAAGATTTAGCAGCTTTAACCATGGAAGCTTCTGCCATGGCAAAAGTTCCTCTTGCTGGAACTGACTACACAGTAGGTGTAGACAACTTCCATTCAATTTAAATTATGAATTAATATGAAAAAGAAAACAAAAAATAAATCTAAAAGAAAAGATTCAGATATAAAATCTTCAAGAGAAAAAATGATAGGTCAGCACATAGGATATAGATATGATGTTAATTTATTACCTGATTACAATAGACTCACACCCTTTTTAAAGAAATATATAGAACATATGGGTTGGGATGATCTTAATTGGCTTGAGGATGTTCATATGGGATATGAAGACGGTAAACCAGCTGTATTTGATAGAAATATTAATGGATGGGTAACAGCTCCTCCCAAAATGAAATTACCTAAAAATCAACAAGATAGAGACATGATTGCAAGAGAACTTCTTATAAAATTTCAAATGTCTCCCAATCATCCATTAGTGGTTTTAAAAAAAGCTTATAAAAAATCTGATTAAATAATTTTTTTTGCACTAGTTATCTCGGGTTTAAAATATAAAATTTCGATATCTTCATTTAATTGAGGATTAAAAAAAGAATTATGAAAAAAAGTAAATAGCCAAAGAGGTTCTTTTTTTTTAAGTTTAATGACTTTAACTTCAAAGTCAAAACCCATGTTATCTTGAAAAAATTGAACATTAAATTTTTTTTTAATTAATATCTTCTTTAATATAGATGAATCTTTAGAAAAGGTTGCTGTAAAAGAACCGTCAAAAATTTTGGGATCATCAAAATATTCTGATGAAAAAAATTTTACAGCTTTTAAATATCTTTCTTCTGGATCGTGGGTTTTTTTAAACATAAATTCAAACATTTTTAATGTATTATTATATTTTTTTTCAATTAGAATAGATCTTATTGTTAAAATTTCTATATTTGTATTTTTATAAAGAATTTTTGCTAGTGTTCCTTCTGAAGGCAAGCCTTTATCTTTTCTAAAATTATTTTGACGTAGATTACATTGCCATTTAACAAAGTCGTCCCAAAAGATTGACATATTTATTTTATTAGCAGTCTAAAGTGTTTTTTACTTCCCAACTAGTTATTTTATCAGAATTAAATGAACCTTCAGATAACTTATAGTTTTCTATTTCACTATTTCTTAATTTAATATAGGATTTAATTACATCTTTACCAAAAGCTTTGTTGAGCACATTATTTTTTTCTAGAAAATTTAATGACTCTTCTAATGATGAAGGAAGTTTTTTTAAATTTTTTATTTTATGACTATCTTCATACATATTTAAAAAAATTGGTTTTCCAGGATTTCTTTTGTTTTCTATACCATCTATACCAGCAGCAATTATTCCTGCTTGAAGAAGATAAGGATTAACCGCACCATCCATTAATCTTATTTCAAAACGTCCAGGTCCAGGCACTCTAATCATATGTGTTCTATTGTTATTAGAATATGTTATTGTATTGGGAGACCATGTTGCCCCTGAATGAGTAACTGGGGCGTTAATTCTTTTATAACTATTGATTGTAGGATTAAACCAAGCTGTTAATGCTTCAGCTGAATAAATAATACCACCCATAAAATTATAGGCTAAAGTAGTTAGGCCAAAATTATCTTTCTTGTTTATAAACATATTTTTTTTAGATTTATTCCATAAAGAAAGATGAGCGTGGCAACCGTTACCAGTTTTATTCAGAAAAGGTTTCGGCATAAAAGTTGCTCTATAACCATGTTTTTCTGCTATTGATTTAACCATAAATTTAAAAAAAACATGTCTGTCAGCTGTTGCAAGGCAATGTGAAAAATTCCAATTCATTTCAAATTGTCCATTAGCATCCTCATGATCATTTTGATAAGGTCCCCATCCTAGTTTAATCATTGAATCACAAATTTCTTTAATTATATCGTATTGTCTCATCAAAGCTGATTGATCATAGCAAGGTTTAGAAGCTATATCAAATTTATCAGCTATCTCAGTTCCTTCTGGGTTAAGTAAAAAATATTCACACTCAACTCCACTTTGTAAATACAAGTTCTTTTTTGATAATAATTTAATTTGTTCTTTAAGCATTATTCGAGGAGATGCTTGAACAGGTTTTCCATGAAGCCATAAATCTGATGCTAGCCAACCCACCTCTGGGTTCCAAGGCAGTTGAATTAAACTATTGGGGTCAGGTATTGCTAGAACATCTGGGTCAGATGGAGGCATATCAAGATATGCTGCAAAACCTCCAAATCCGGCTCCATCTTTTTGCATCTCACTAATAGCTTGAGCTGGCACAAGCTTTGCTCTTAGAACTCCAAAAAAATCAACAAAGCTAATTAAGAAATATTTTATTTTTTTCTTTTTTGCAATAAGTTTTAAATTATAAGGCATAAATTTTTATAAGTTAATTTTAAATTAAATTATTATTAATATATTTATCTAAAAAAAAAAATAAATCTTATTAACAATTAAAAAATACATATATTTCAATAATTTAATATTAAAATAAATTAAACATTTTATTGTTAGTGTGTCTTAATAAAGATAAAATAATCTTATTAATCGTTCATTTAAATTAATTAAATGAACTAGATCAAAGGAGTTATTATTATGAGTCCTGCAGAATTAGAAACCATGGTAAGTACACAGGCTAATGTAGGCATGGAAGCCTATTATTGGTGGTGTACAGCACTTATGGTTATAATACATTGCGGTTTCCTTTTATATGAGGTTGGCGCAACAAGGATGAAAAATGCAGTTTCATCTGGAGTAAAAAATTTGTTAGCATTTGCTTTCATGATACCTACATTTTGGTTATTTGGATGGTATATTTATTTAGCTTTTCCAAATGGATTTGTTCCAATTGATTTAGAGGGATATGGTGTTCCTTGGAATACATCGATGGGGCCTATGCTTAGCGATCAAGCAACAGGAGTATTTTGGGCAGCTTTTACACTTTTTGCCTGCACTACAGCATCAATTTTTTCTGGTTCTGTAATAGAAAGAATAAGAATTAGTTCATTTTCTTTTCTTGCTATTATTTTAGGATCTGTTGTTTGGATTTTAGGAGCTTCTTGGGGTTGGCATCCTGATGGGTGGTTAGTAACTACTTTTGGCTTACATGATGTTGCAGCTGCGGGTTGTGTTCACACAGTAGCTGGCTGGTATGCTTTTGGTGTACTTTTAAATCTTGGACCTAGAGTTGGAAAATTTAATGCGGATGGAACAATGAATGAATTAGATGGACATAATTTGATTTTTTCTTTTGTTGGGTTATTATTTCTTATAGTTGGATTTTTTGGTTTCTTAGGTGCTTGTTTAATCTGGGCAGGCACAGATTTTGGTGGATGGGTAAATATTTATGGCTCACCAGCAAATTTATCTGCTTTTGCTTTTAATACATTAATGGGCTTGTCAGGTGGAATGATAGGTGGATATTTAGTGAGTAAAGGTAATCCATTTTGGATGATGTCTGGAGGATTAGCTGGAATATTCTCATGTGCTGCTGCTTTAGATATTCTTTATCCTGGTTTAGCTTTTGTTCTTGGCTTTGTGGGGGGTTGCATAATTATACCCGCTCATAATTGGCTTGCAAAAACATTCAAAATTGACGATTGTGTAGGTGCTGTATCTGTGCATGGTGTTGCCGGTTTATGGGGATTATTAGCTTGTGGTATTTTTGCTTCTGGCTTCCCTGCATCTGGAGACATTCCTGCAAGTAACTTACTAGGTCAAATCGTAGGAATGATCACATTCTTCCTTTTAGGATTTGTTCCTGGATATGTTATTTCATGGATAATGAACAAATTAAATTGGTTAAGAATACCTGACCATGTTCAAGAAGCTGGACTTGATAAGGAAGAGTTGTCGCTTAAAGCTTACTATGATTAATTATAAAAATAATGAAAGGATCTTTTTATGAATACTTGGCCTGGACCAGAAAATAGTTGGGAAGGTGTAGATGCATACTTCACTTGGGCGGATAGTCCTGGGATGTTAATTTTCATTGTTTTGATAGTTGTGGCACTTCATGTATGGGTAATAGGTGCTGCTGCAAAGCATGAGAATGAAGTTTCTGATAAAACTAAATAACTAATATATATAATGGGCGGCTAAAGCCGCCCATACTTTTATGGATTATTTTTTAATTAAAAATTTTTTTGATGGAATATTAAATCTAGTTTTTCAAAATCTATTTGTAGCAGCTTTTTTTTGGTTGGCTATAATAGTGATAATCATTAGAATCATTGCTAAAAATGAAATAAAAAATTTGATTAAAGATTATAATAAAAAATAATAGATTTTCTTACTTGTTTGCTATTTTTCTAAATTTGTTAGCTTGGTCAATACTCCCAGTGATGGATGGTATAGCTAAACATCTGAGCTCTGATCTTCCTGTGATTCAAGTCATTTGGGCACGATATTTTTTTATGGTTTTGATGACTATTCCAGTAGCTTATATTTTTTTTAAAAATCAAATAATCTTTCCTAAAAAAATTAAGGTTCAAATTTTAAGAAGTATTTTTTTGTTTCTCTCTACTGTATTATTTTTTTATTCTTTTTCTATATTATCTTTACCAGAAGCTTTGACCTTAGCTTTTATTCATCCTTTAATAACAACTCTTTTCTCTTCTTTAACTCTCAAGGAAAAGGTTGGAATAAATAGGTGGATAGCGGTTATTATAGGTTTTATAGGAGCGTTAATAGTTTTGCGACCAGGTTTTGAGTCAATAAATCTTGCTTCATTAGCAGCTTTAGGTGCCGGGGTTTGTTATGGTTTCTTTGTCTTAACAACTAGAACAGTTTCTTCTACTGATAGCCCAGTTGTCACTTTAATTTTTGCAGGAATAATAGGCACATTTATAATTTCTTTTTTTGTTATATTTGTTTGGATAAATCCAAATTTTTATCAATGGATATTAATGATATGTTTAGCTTTAGCAGGAACAATTGGGCATTTATTTTTAATTATATCTTTAAAATATGCTGAAGCTTCAAAACTAGCTCCTTTAGGTTATTTTGAAATAGTTAGCAATGCAATAATTGGCTACTATTTTTTTAGTGACTTACCTAACATTTGGGTATGGATTGGTCTGATTATTATTATTATCAGCGGCTTATATCTTACTTTAAAAGAGAACAATAATAAAAATTAACTTTAGAATTTACCTTTAATTTCTTTTTTTGCAGTGAAATAAATAAAAACAAAGACTGAAGTAATTAACAGTGACCCTCCTAATAAAGTATTTAATGATGGCATTTCATTTATTATTATCCAAACCCATAAGGTTCCTAATATGCTTTCAAGTAAAAAAATGAGTGTTACTTCTGGTGCAGGGGTATAGCGAGGAACAATAGTTATTATGATAAATGGAATAGGTAAAACTATAAAACCAATTAAAAACAAATATATTCCTTGTTCAAGATTGAAAGTAAAATTATTAGTAATAGGAAATGCGTACAGCGCAGTTAATATACAACCTAAAACACAAGCAGGAACTAAATCAATTTTTTTATAATATCTTGCTACAATAGCACTTGCAGCCATTCCAAAACCTGTAATTATAGCTAAAACATCACCTAAAAGTCCTTTGCTAGTATAACTGCCCCATCCAATTATAACCATACTCAAAAAGGCAGTAAAAATAATTATCAAAGTTAATTTGTCTTGTTTTTCTTTTAAAAAAATAAAAGATAGAATTGCAGCTAATATAGGAGAAGATGCAATCAAAACTAAAGTATTTGCTACATTTGTATTCTGAATAGAATACACAAATGTTATATGGATTAATGAATATAAAAAAGCATATATTAATCCAGCTTTCCCAATTAAAATGAATGAATTAATAAAGTTTTTTTTATAGAAAAAAAAAAGAAAAATAGAGGTAGCTATAGCTGGTAACAAGCCTCTATAAAAAATTAGAGAGTTATTATCTAAATTTACTAGTCTTATTAGCAGACTATCTGGGCTTAAAATTAATACACCTACTAGAGATAATAACAATCCTTTAGAACGATTAGATATTAGCAATTTAAAACCTTATTTTTAATTATAGATTTGTTATAATGATTCTGTTATTTATAATATATTATTTAAATAAAATAAAATCGAATATTGTGAATAATATAAAACCAACAGAAAAACCAAAAAACCCAAATTTTTCAAGTGGACCAACTTCTAAAAGACCTGGTTGGAAAATCTCTGAATTACAAAATGCTTTAGTAGGAAGATCTCATCGTTCAGCTCCTGCAAAAGAAAAACTTAAGGAAATAATTTTAAAATCTAAAAATATTTTAAACTTGCCAAAAGAATATCTTTTAGGAATTATGCCCGGCTCAAATACAGGCTCCTTAGAGGCTGCTTTTTGGTGCATGTTAGGAGAAAGAGGTGTTGATGTTTTGGCATGGGAAAATTTTGGAAAGGATTGGGTTATAGATTTATTAGATGAGTTAAAAATACAAGATTTGAATATACACACAGCAGAATATGGGCAATTACCTGATTTAAATAAAGTTGATTTTAAAAGAGATGTAGTTTTTACATGGAATGGAACTACAGCAGGAGTAAAAATTCCTAATGGCGATTGGATTTCTTCAGATAGAGAAGGTATAACAATATGTGATGCTACTTCAGCAGTTTTTGCAATGCCAATAGATTATGAAAAATGTGATGTAATAACATGGTCATGGCAAAAAGTTCTAGGGGGCGAAGCTGCTCATGGCATGTTAGCTCTTTCTCCTAGAGCAATAAAAAGATTGGAAACTTTTAAACCTATTTGGCCAATACCTAAAGCTTTTAGAATAGCACAAAATAAAAAAATCATATCTGGAATTTTTGAAGGAAACACAATAAACACGCCTTCAATGATTTGTGTAGAAGATGCATTAGATTCTCTAAATTGGGTTGAAAAAATTGGCGGACTTTCAGAATTACTAAATCGTTCGCAAACTTCTTTTAATTATGTCAGTAAATGGATTTATGAAAATGACTGGGTGGATTTTTTGTGTGAAGATGAAAAATTGAGATCCAATACTGGAATCACTTTTAAAATTAGTGAGCAATGGTATTTAAATCTAGAAGAAAAAATTCAAAGAGAAATTATCAAAAGTATAGCTTCTTTATTGCAGAAAGAAAATATTGCCTATGATATTGCTGGATATCCAAAGGCTCCTCCATCTTTTCGAATTTGGGCAGGCGGAACTATAGATCCATTAGATATTAAAAATCTTTTACCTTGGATAAATTGGGCATATAATGAAATAAAATTAATAAACAATTAATTAATTAATTAACAATTTTGATATTTTTATGAATTCAAATACTTATGATAAGGGAAGGTTAAATTTACCATTTGTTGGTATCTGCACTTTTGGCAAGTATCCATACTTAGAAGATTGGAATAATATTAATGCTGATGTAGCAATTTTAGGAGCACCATTTGATTCAGGAACTCAATATAGATCAGGTGCTAGAATGGGACCAAGAGGCATAAGAGAAGCTTCAACATTATTTTCTTTTGGGCATAATGGAGCATATGATTTTGAAGATGACATTACTTATTTACCTGCAGATAAAACAAAAATTGTTGATATTGGCGATGCAGATATTATTCATACTGATACAAAAAAAAGCCATCAGAACATTAAATACGGTGTCAAAAAAATTTTAGAAGCAAATTCAATCCCTGTAATATTAGGAGGCGATCATTCAATAAATATACCTTGTATAGATGCCTTTGAAAATCAAGAACCAATTCATTTAATACAAATTGATGCGCATCTAGATTTTGTAAACGAAAGACATGGAGTAAAATATGGACATGGAAACCCTATGATGAGAGCTTCAGAGAAATCATATGTTTCTGGAATTACTCAAATTGGAATAAGAAATGTTTCTTCTACAGCAAAGGAAGGTTACATTGAAGCTAAAAAAAGAGGTTCAAAAATATTTTCGGTAAGGGATATGAGGTCACAAGGCATTAAAACCATATTAAAAGAAATTCCAAAAAATAAAAGATACTATTTAACAATTGATATTGATGCATTCGATCCTTCTATAGCTTCAGGAACAGGAACGCCAAGCCATGGCGGTTTTTATTATTATGAAATTTTAGAATTTGTTGATGCTTTGATAAAACAAGGAAGAATTGAAGGCTTAGATTTGGTAGAAGTTGCTCCTGATTATGATTTAACTAATTCTACCTCAACTCTTGCAGCACAATTGCTAATGAATATAATAGGAAGAATAATTTATCACAAAAATGCTAAATGAAGAATTTTTATATAGATAATAATCAATGTTTAGTTATTGAAGTTGATGAATTATCTTCTCATCCGTTACATCCTCTTTGGATTAGAGAAAGAATTTCCGGAAGCGAACATATAGATAAAAATAATTACCAGAGACTTTACGAACCATCTTTAATTGATCAAGGAATCAAATTTCAAAAAGTATCAATTAAAAATGGAGATATTTTTGTTGAGTTTTCAGATCAGCAAAAAGGCAATATTTCTATTACTTCTATTATTAATGAGATACATAATATTGATGTTATTCCAAAACAAGAACCTTGGAATAGTAATTTATCACAATTACCCAAACATAATTATTTAAATTTTGAAAAAGATAAAACTTTTATAGTAAAAATGTTAGAAGATTTTATCAAGTATGGTTTTGTGATAATTTATAATTTACCAAAAGAAGAAGGTACAGTTATTAAATTTGCAGAAAGCTTAGGACCTGTAAGATCTACCAATTTTGGAAAACATTTTGATGTTATATCTAAACCTAATCCAAATGATTTAGCATATACTGCTATGGGATTATCTGCCCATACAGATAATCCATATAGAAAACCAATTCCAGGTATTCAGCTTTTGCATTGTATTGAAAATAGTGCAAGTGGAGGGGACTCTACTTTAGTAGATGGCTTAGCAATTGAAAAATATTTAAGAAAAAATGATTATAAATCACATGAGATTCTTAGTCAAACCGAAATACTTTTTCGTTTTACAGATAAAGATACTATTTTAGAAAATAGAGGAAAACTTATTGAACTTGATGATAAGGATAATTTTAAACAAATAAGATTTAGTGGCAGATTAGACTATGTTCCTTTGATTTCGTTCAAGGATCTAACTAATTTTTATAAAGCTAGAAAAAAACTTTATCAATTATATTCTTCAAAAGTTTTTGAAATTAAATTTCGTTTAGAAAATGGTATGCTAGTCATGTTTGATAATCACAGACTTCTTCATGGGAGAACAGAGTATGACCCTTCTTCAGGTCATAGACACTTACAAGGGTGTTATATTGAGCATGATGTTACAGAAGGTAAATTAAGAAGATTGTTAGTAAAAAATTAGCTATTATTTTATTATAAATGGATCACCCATTGTTTCCTTCGATGTATTAATCCATGTTGTTTTGATATTTGAATAATCTTTTATTGTTTCAAGACCTGATTCTCTTCCAAATCCGCTGTTTTTAAATCCTCCAAACGGAGCAATAGGCGATATTAATCTATATGTATTAACGAAAACTATACCTGATCTAACAGCTTTTGATACTCTAAGGGCTACACCATTGTTTTCTGTAAATATACCAGCAGCAAGACCATAAGTATTATCATTCATTAATTTAATTACTTCTTCTTCGCTACTAAACTTCATAACAGATAGTACGGGTCCAAACAATTCATTTTCTGCTACTGGTAAATTATGATTATCACATTCAATAATCGTAGGTTGGAAATACCAACCTTTAGAATATTGTTTAACTTTTTCTCCACCAGAAATTAATTTTCCTCCTTGTTTAATAGTTTCTTTAATCTTTTCTTTAATGTTATTGAGTTGATTAAGTGTTGCAAGAGGACCCATTTGTGTATTTTTGTCCATAGGTGCACCTACAATTATTGATTTAGAAATTTTAGAAATTTTATCTAGGAACTCACGATAAATGTTTTTATGAATGTATAATCTTGAACCAGCAATACAACTTTGACCACTTGCCCCAAAAATACTTGCAGTCACACCATTAATTGCATTGTCAATCTTAGCATCATTAAAAACTGCAACAGGACTTTTTCCTCCAAGTTCTAAAGTAACTTGAGATAAATTTTCTGCTGAATTTTTTATAATATGTTTAGCAGTTTGCATACCTCCTGTAAAAGCTACTCGGTTAACTTTTTTGTGAGATGTTAAAACTTTACTACAATTTTCTGCAAATCCAGTAATTATATTTACTACGCCTTTAGGTATTCCAACTTTATTAATTAATTTTGCTAATTCCAACAAAGGGGTTGGAGCAACCTCAGAAGCTTTAATGATAACAGTATTTCCCATAGCTAAAGCAGGGGCTAGTTTTATCGCGGTTAAAAATTGTTGAGAATTCCAAGGAATTATAGCTGCTACTACTCCAACAGGTTCTCTAGTTGTAAAAACTTGTATATCTTTTTTATCTATTGGCAAAGTAGATCCTTCAATTTTGTCTGCTAATCCTGCATAATAATAGTAAAATTCAGCTATATAATTCGCCTGAAATTTTGTTTCTTTAAAAATTTTACCTGTGTCTTTTGTTTCAATTTCACCAAGAAGTTCAGCATTTTTCTTAAGTTGATCTCCAATTTTTCTTATAAATTTCCCTCTTTCTGTAGGAGAGATTTTAGACCATTCTCCATGAAATGCTTCGTAAGCAGATTCAACTGCATTATTTACATCTTCTTGTTGAGCTTCTGCTATGGAAGCCCAGGACTCTTCAGTTGAAGGATCAATCGAATCAAATGTTTTTTTAGATACTGAATCTACAAATTGCCCATTAATATAAAGTTTATAGTGTTTCATAATTTTAGTATTTATTATTATCATTATCTACAAAATTAGTTAAGATAATTATATATTTTAATTATGTTATCATTAATTATTACACCTAAATTCAACAAAAATAACACACTAGATATATCAATAAAAAATATAAGTAAAAAAAAACATAATGATTTAAAAATTTGTTTCAGTTTAATTTATTCAATTGAAAAATTAACTGGTGGAATTTTCTCGAAAAAAGTTGGAAGATATTATGAAATAAATTTAAATAAAAAAGATATTTTACCTAATAAACATCATTTATTAAAAATGAAACTTCAAACTTCAAGAATTAAAACTTATAATCTTTCTTGTGGGCCTAATGGTCTTTTTGTTTTAGATAATAGTAATAAATTAATTAATTCATTTTGTAAAAAAATTAAATTTGAAAAAAAAATTCCAATTAAAAAATATTCAAAAATTAATATTAGATCAAGAATATCCATTATTCCTCAGCCAAAAAAATTAAAATTTTCTAAAAAATATATTTATATAAAAAATAATTTTATTATTAAAGATGCTTCTCTAAAAAAAATACATCAAATATTTAGAAAAATTTGTAATTCTTTAAAAATTAAATTAAATTCTAAAAATGGAATTCCAATTTATCTAAAGGAAAAGAAATTATCAAAAGATAATTATGAAATAAATATCAAAAAAGATGGAATATATATTTTTACTAAAAATTATGGAGGAAGAATATATGCTTACATAACTTTATTACATTTAATTTATAATTCAAAAAAAATTCCTATAGGATTAATAAAAGACGGACCTAATTTTTCTTGGCGAGGCATGCACCTTGATTGCGCTAGGCAATTTTACTCAATTGATGAAATAAAAAAACTTTTGGTTTATATGGCCTTTTTTAAATTAAATAGATTTCACTGGCATCTTACAGACAATGAAGCATGGAGAATATATATAAAAAGTTTTCCAAAATTAGCTAAAGAAAGTTCATATAGAGGTTACAAGAAAGCAATACCTCCTTTTTATGGAAGTGGTTATAATAGCTATGGAGGATTTTATTCAATTAAAGATATTAAAACAATAATTATGTATGCAAAAAAATTAAATATTGAAATTATGCCTGAAATTGATTTACCCTCACACTCATGGTCATTAATTAAAATTTTTCCTAAACTTGTAGATGATAATTTAGCAAATAAGAAAATTTATGACGTTGCAAAATATTACAATAATACGATTAATCCAACATTAGAATATACATGGAATTTTTTAAAAAAAGTTTTTAAGGATATAAGTTTGCTATTTCCTTTTAAAATAATTCATGTAGGCATGGATGAAAGACCCAGTAATTCTTGGAATAATTCAGCTAGTGTAAAAAAATATATGAAAAAAAACAAGTTAAAGTTTTATGAAGATGTTCAGAATATTTATTTAATTAAATTAATAAAGACTTTAAAGAAGTTAAAAAAAGATACTGCTGCTTGGAATGAGGCAATGGTAAAAAAAAATAAAAATAATTTAAAAAATACTTCAAAAAAATATATTCAAAGAAACTGTATAATTTTTGCTTGGCAAAATAACTCAATTGCAAAAAAGGCATTAATAAATAATCATAATGTAGTGTTATGTCCTGGATCAAAAACATATTTTGATATGGCATATAATAATTCTACTTTTGAAAGAGGTTTGTGTTGGGCAGGAACTATTGAAACAAAAGATTTATATAAATGGAATCCTTATGAAGGTATTAATAAAAAATATTATGATAATATTTTAGGAATTCAAGGTCAGTTATGGTCAGAAACAATAACAAATAAAAAATATTTGGATAAAATGATTAATCCAAGACTTGCAGTACTGTCAGAGATTGCTTGGTCAGGTAATAAGAAAATTAGATGGGAGTCTTACAGATCTATATTAAAATCATCTATGAATATGATTATGAATTTGGGATGGAAATATCATAAGTTTTAATATTTAATGCATAAAACATTATTAGGAAAATAATTTGAAAACTATAACAGGAAAAATTGTAAACTATAATGAGTCACTTTATGGAGAAATTACATTTAATAAAAAAATAGTAAAAATTAAAAAAATTAAAAATTTTAATGATGAAAACATAATTATCCCAGGTTTTGTTGATTTACATTGTCATGGTGCAAATGGGTTTGATACTATGGATGGAGCAGAATCTATTATTGAAATGGCTAAATATCATTTGTCATCAGGGACAACTACTTTATTAGCAACAACAATTACAAATACTTTAAACAAAACAATACAAGCTTTAAAAGGATTTAATGACCTATTATTAAACAAAAATTCAAACATTTTTGGAGTACATTTAGAAGGTCCTTTTATAAGTTCCAAAAAATTAGGAGCTCAACCTTCTTTAAATCAAGAGCCAAACATTAATTTTATTAAAAAAATACTAAAGATTGCTAAAATTAAAGTTGTTACTTTTGCACCTGAACTTAAAAATTCTAAAAAATTAGTAAAATTTTTATATGAGAATAATATCAAACCACAGGTTGGACATTCGCAAGCAGATTATAATACATGTGCCTATTTTTTAAATAAATATAACTTAGGATTCACACATCTTTTCAATGCAATGAGTGGCGTTGATAGTAGAGATCCAGGAGTTTTGACAGTTGCATTAAGTGGGGCTAAATATGCTGAAATAATTTGTGATTTGCATCATGTAAATCAATATTCAATAAAATTAGCCAAAAAATGTATTTCAAATTTATATGCAATCAGTGATTCTACTATAGCTACTGGAAAACCAGATGGTGAGTATAAATTTGGAGGTAAAATTGTTGTAAAGAAAAATGGTACAATAAAAATTAAAAATTCAAATATTTTAGCTGGAAGTGTTGTTAATATGCATCAAACATTTAAAAATTTAATAAATATTAACTTTAGTCTAAATGAAGCTGTAGCTCTTACTAGTTATAATGCATCGCAATATATTAATGAATATAATATAGGGAAAATATCAGTAGCTAATTTAGCCAATTTTATTGTCTTAGATAAAGGCTTGGAAATTAAGGAAATATACTTAAATGGCCAATTAGTTGATAAGATATAATACAGGATTATTTGACTTAAACATTTTACTCTTTATAATATTTTTAAAAGGATAACTTATGGCTACTTACGAGTGTTTGCAATGTGGAATGTCTGTTAATGCTACTTGCGCAAAATGTAATGCAGAACTAATTAATGATAATATTCAAATAGAAAACTCTACTATTCAAGTTTCAAAATGTCCTAATGATCATGGTAAAATTAAGTCTCCAAGTTGTTGTGGAAAAGAAATGATTAGTAAGAATTAATAATTATTTTATAAATTGTAAAATTTTATCATTAACAATGTCTTTTTTTTCATATGAAGCCATATGTTTTGTATTTTTTACAATATAAACTGTGCTTTTATTAATTTTTTCTGATAATTTATAACTCATCTCAGTAGTTGAGCCTATATCATTTTTACCTGTCATTATTAAGGTTGGTATTTTTATATTTGAAAAATTAATTTTATATTTATCTGATTCTACAAATAATTTGTAAGCTGATAAAAAGTCTTTAGAATTATTTTGATTTAGAATTTTAAGAAAGTAATTATAAACTGAAGGATTTGCTTCAAGATATTCTTGGTTAAACCATCTTTTAATAGAATTATCAGATATATTTTTTCCATCTAAACATTCTTTATATCTATTTTTAACTTTTAATTTTTGTTGACTATTTCTTGAAAAAACACTTGCGATCAAAATTAGTTTATTAACTTTATCAGGATAATTTACGCAAAAATGCTGAGCTATTAAAGCTCCAAGTGAAAAGCCAATTATATTAAATTTTTTAACATTTATGTAATTTGTTAAATTAATAATTTGATTGTTAAAATCCTCAAAATTTAAATTTTTGTTACCTTTTTTTGATTTCCCATGATTTAACAAGTCATAATATACACAAGAAATACTTTCTAAATAATTTTTTTGAGGTTTCCACATAGTATTATCCAAACCTACCCCATGAATAAAAATATTTGGAATATTAGATTTTAAATTTATTTCAAAAAAAGTAGAAAAATTATCATGACCGCTTTTCATTATTTTTTATGTTCAAAAGAATCTTTTCTAAAACTATAAATAGAATTTGGATCTACATCTACGTTAATGATTACAGGTTTTTTAATTTTTAGAGCTTTTTTTAACTTTATTCTTAAATCAGATAATTTATTAACTTTAAAACCTATAGCTCCGTATAGTCTAGCTATTCTATGAAAAGGAGGATTTTTTAAATTAGTTCCTATAAATCTTTTGTTATAGTAATCTCTTTGATAAGCTTTTTCTGCTCCCCATGAATTGTTGTTCATAATTATCGTAATTGTATTTATTTTATACTTTACAGCAGTAGTTATTTCAGAGACTGTCATTCCAAAACCACCATCCCCCATTAAACTTATAACTGGACTATTAGGTTTAGCTAATTTTACACCTAATCCACAAGCAAAAGAAAAACCTACTAAACCAAAATCTAAAGGGGTAAATAAAGAGCGTGAATTAGAGTAATTTAACATATCAGTCGCTTGTAAACAAAGGGTTCCTGCATCTAAAGTAATTGCTGAATTTGAAGGAAGTATTTCTCTTAAAACTTTAAATATTCCACTTGGAAATATTGGTTTTGAATTCATATTTGCATTAGCATCTCTATCAAAAAGAAATTTTTTCCTTTCTAATATAAAGTTATTAGTCCATTTATTATCTTTATTTTTATCTTTATCTTTAATTTTTAATAATTCTTTTGAAATTATTTCTGTAAAAGTTGTTGCATCAGTACATAAACTTAGTTCAACTGGAAAATATCGACCTAGAGCGATTTTCTCTATGTCTATTTGTATAATTTTTGATTTTTTATTGATATTTTTGTTTGAATAAAAAGTTGAATTAAAACCAAGTCGAGTTCCAAGAGCCAAAATCAAATTTGCATCTTTTACCGCTTTAGTAGCTACCTTATTGCCCCTTGGACCCATTTGTCCTAAATATAACTTTTCCTTATAATTTATAATATCCCCATGTCCAGCCGAGGTAACAATAGGGACGTTTAGAATTTTTGCAAGTTTACAAACTTCATTACGACCTTTTTTGCTATGTTTAATTCCAGCACCAGCAATAATTATTGTTTTAGGATATTTAATTAAAATTTTAATGATTTTTTTAATTTTTTTTCTTGAAGGTGGATTTATTTCATATCTTATATTTTTTTTATATTTCTTAAAAAAAATTTTTTCAGATAAAATATTTCTAGGCAGATTAATATGAATAGGGCCACATCTAGGAGATAATGCTAACTTAAAGGCATCATTAAATATTTGCGGAATTTTTAAAATGTTATTAATCCTAAATGTTTTTTTTGTTATTGGGATAAATAAATTATCTTGATCAATTTCTTGAAAGGAATCTTTTCCTTTATGATCAGAAGACGTATCTCCACCTAAAGATATCACAGGAGAAAAGGCTTTATAAGATTGTGCAATTCCAGTTACTAAGTTTGTGACACCTGGACCATTTTGACCAGCAATAATTACTCCAGGTTTTCCTGAAGCTCTTGCATAACCATCAGCTATGTGAGTCCCCGTTCTTTCATCTTTAACGTCAATGAATTTTATTTTTTTGTTATTATAAAGAGAATCAAACAATTCCATAGTTGCAGAACCTATTAAGCCAAAAACATATTTAACCTTATGATCCTCTAATATTTTAACTATGATTTTTCCCCCTGATATAAATTGAGCTTTTTTTAAACTCATCAAGATGCTCGTTGTATTGTTTTATTACTTTTTGATTTAAAATGAGGCATAATTTTTTCAGTAAACATTTTTATACTTTTCATACAATCTTCATGTTTAACTCCAGGAAAATTTGACCAAACTTGAAGATATTGAAGATTTAACTCCTTTTTAAGTTCTTCTATTTTAGAAATGACATAATCTACTGTTCCAAAAAGCATATTTCGTTTATGTAAAAAATCATATGATAAAAGATCTAATTTGTTTTTTGTTTTAGGAAGATCTTCTCCTGGATTCATATGTGTGCCCAAACCTCTCCAATGACAAACCCATCTCATGTAATTTACCATTTGTTCACCTGCTTTTTCTCTAGCCTCTTCCATTGAATCAGCAACAAACATATCTCTTACCAAACAAATCCCTTCTCCCATTTTTACATTTCTTTTTTCTTTTTCTGATCTTGCATTTTTGTAGATTTCAAATCGTTTTTTTAATGATTCAACTGTAGGTATCCACATGATAGTGTTCATTTCATTCTTAGCAGCCCATTCAATTGATCTAGGACTATCTACTACTTGCCAAAGAGGTGGATGAGGTTTTTGAAGAGGTCTTGGAACAATACTAATTTTTTCTAAAATATTTGTTTTAATATTCATAAAATCCTTATTTGGAGGACTCATATCATGTTGCCATTGAAAGTTTGGCGCAGGATATGTATAAAACTCTCCATGGTGGTTAAAAAATTTTTGAGTCCATGCTTTTTTTAAAATGCTTATTGTTTCTTCAAATAGTCTAAAGTTTTTATTTTGATCTTTCATGTCAGCATCCGGATTCATATTTAAAGCTTCACGACCGTAAATACCTCTTCCCAACCCTGCTTCCACTCTACCTTCAGATAAGTTATCCAATAGAGCTATGTCTTCTGCAACCCTAATTGGATTCCAAAACGTTATTATTGTTGCTGCCTGTCCTATTCTAATATTTTTCGTTCTAGCAGCTATATCAGAGCTAAGCATTAATGGATTAGGACAAACTTCCATTCCCTCATGACTGAAATGATGTTCGCTAAACCATATTGAGTCCCATTTATTTTTATCACAGTAAGTTGCAATATCTCTAATTTCATTTAAAACCTGAGTGTATTTTTTCCCTTCCCAGTTTGTTGAATTACAGAAATATCCAATTTTCATACAAACCCCCATTATATAAGTGCGACCGATCCCACTTTCGCATTAACGACGAGTTATGTATCGCTTTAATTATTACAAATTAAATGTAAAAATATTATACATTAATTGTAAGATTTTATTAATAATAAAATACTGTGATATTCTCAAAATAAATAATATTATAAAAATATGATTAAAAACATAATTTTTGATTATGATGGAGTTATAGTTGATAGTGAAATATTAGCTGGTAAGGCTTTTACAAGATATTTAAAAAAATATAAAAATGTAGATTTGTCTGAAGATGAATTTATTAATTATTATTCTGGTAATAAAACAATTGATGTAATTAAAATTCTATCAAAAAAATATGATTTAGGAGATGAAAATGATTTTTTCTCTAATTTCTTAAATTTTGCAAATCCAATCATTACAGATGAGCTCGAACCAGTTGAAGGAATTAGAGATTTTTTACAACAAATAAGTCAAAAAAGATTTATAGGGTCAAATAATCTTAAAACTAGAATTATGACAGGTTTAAAAAAAGTAGTTCTACAAGATTATTTTAATGAAGAAAATATTTATACTTTTGATATGGTCGCAAATCCAAAACCAGAACCTGATGTGTTTTTAAAAGTAATTGAGGAAAATAAAATTAAAAAAGATGAGACTATTATTATAGAAGATAGCGTTATAGGCACTATTGCTGGAGTAAAAGCTGGAATCAAAGTAATTGGTTTAACTGCAGGAAAGCATTGGAAAAATAGACCAAAGAAAAGTTTACTAGATGCAGGAGCATATAAAGTATTTACAAAATATTTAGATATTCTAGAATTTATTAAAAATTAAAAATGATAGCACCAGATATAAAAGGAAACCCTCTAAAAATTACAGTTTATTTACTAGTCATTTCTTATCTAGTTGGTGAATTTATATTGCCTTCTTATCCATTGTTATATTTATTTAATCTAATTGGCGTTATTGGTTTAATAACAAGTGTAAGTATTTTTTTTATGGCTTTTAATTTGTTTAAATCTTATGATGAGAATCCAGCACCGCCAACAGAAACAAATAAATTAATTAAAACTGGAGTTTTTGCTTATACTAGAAATCCAATTTATCTTGCTTTTATATTTTTTCATTTAAGTATGTTTCTTTTATTTGAAAATGTAATGTATTTTTTATCATCTGTTGGTCAAGCAATCTGGTTGCATAATTGGGTTGTCTTAAAAGAGGAAGAATATTTAGAAAGTAAAATGCAATCTGAATATATTAGATACAAAGATTCTGTTAGAAGATGGATGTTTTTTTAATATGAATAAAATTGGTTTTAGTGGACAATGTCCCAATGGAGATATTCTAGCTCTAGAGAATCAAATTTTAAGATTGATAGAAGTAGGAGTAGACTCAATAGAGATACCTATCTATGAAACTGATGTTATATGTGGAATGAAAATTAATAATGAAGAATTAAATATTTTAAAAAAAACACTTAAGAATAAGAAAATTTCCTATACTGTGCATGGTGAGTTAAGTGTAAATTTATTGGATGTTGATAATTTTGAGAGTCACAAAGAAGTTTTAAAGAGAGATATAGAAGTATGTGGTGAAATCGAAGCTAGTCATTTAGTAACTCATTTTGGACAGACAACAAATGAAATTTATGAAAACAAAGATTTATATTTATCACACCTAAAAAGGCAAGAAGAATGCTATTCTTATTTAGGGGATTATGCAAAAAAATTTAATGTAGTATTAGCAATTGAAAATTTATTTCCTTTTACAAAAAAAAATTATGCGCCTCTTCCAAGTGAAATTGCATATCAACTGAATTCTATAAACCATCCTAATATCAAATGCTGCTTAGATATTTCACATGGATATATTAATTGCACTTTTAGAAATGCAAATTTCTTAGAACAAATTAATCTATTAGCCCCTCTGTCTGAACATATTCATATGCATGATTCATTTGGATTAATTGAAAGTATATGGGCATATTTACCATCAGAATTTACTTCCTATGGTCAAGGGGATCTTCATTTGCCACTTGGATGGGGAGATATACCTTTTGATAAAATTTTTAAAGAGAATAAGTTTCCAGATAATTTTAATCTAAATTTTGAATTACCAGAAAGATATATAAAATACTTTTTAGATAATATTAAAAAAGCCAAAGAATTAATAAAATTACAAACTCATCAGAATTAAACGGGCAGGGGTAAAGATCCGGCGAAAATTTAAAATATAAGCCTAAAAGTAATTTTAATCTCTCCGAAGCAGAGAGATTTAAAAGATATACAATTGGAGGAAATTATATCAAAAAACCTCTGCCCATTAAAATTAATATTATATTTAAGTTTATTTTCGATTCAAAAATATCGAATCGTTGATTTTATTAATAAAATTCCCTCAAAGATCTAATACAGATTCGGTAAATAAAATTAAAAAAGATGACATTTTGATTTATCAAATCCAATTTTAATAATATCATCAACTTTAATTCTTGTGTCACCAGGAGCCTCTACAACAAGTGGCTCCCCTTCTTTTTCAAGGTATAAAAAAGTTCCTGAGCCTAATTTTTCAACTACAAAAACTTTTCCTTCCCAATTTGCATCAGAGTCATTATCAATTAGAATGTGCTCTGGTCTTATTCCTAGTTTTACAGAATCTCCTATTGAATGATTTGAATTATTATTGTTTAAGATAATATTTGTAGAATCTAGCATGTTAATTTCAATTTCTTTTTCATTTTTATTAGTTACTTTTGCAGAGATAAAATTCATTTTTGGAGATCCGATAAATCCAGCTACAAAAATATTTGAAGGATGATTATAAAGATTCATCGGGGAACCTTTTTGTGAAATGACACCCTCATCTAATACTACAATATCATCAGCAAGTGTCATAGCTTCAGTTTGATCATGAGTTACATAAATCATTGTGGCATTAAGTTGATCATGTAATTTTGCCAATTCAACTCTCATTTGAACTCTTAGAGCAGCATCAAGATTTGATAATGGTTCATCAAATAAAAATACTTTTGGTTTTCTTGTTATAGCCCTACCAATTGCAACTCTTTGTCTTTGACCTCCGGATAATTGTTTTGGTTTTCTATTTAAGTAATCTTCAATTTGTAAAATTTTAGCAGCCTCAAGAACCCTTTCATGAATTTCATCTTTTGATTTCTTTTCCAGTTTTAATCCAAAAGCCATATTATCAAAAACTGTCATATGAGGATATAATGCGTAAGACTGAAATACCATGGCAATATTTCTTAACTTTGGAGGGAGATCATTAACAATATTTCCATCAATTGAAATAGAACCTGAATCTATATCTTCAAGACCTGCAATCATTCTTAGCATAGTTGATTTACCACACCCACTAGGTCCAACTAGTACTGTAAAAGATTCACTTTTAACATCTAGACTAATATCCTTAATGACATGAACATCACCAAAAGATTTATTAATTGATTTTATATTTATTTCAGCCACTTCATCCTCCTATGAGAGATCTTTCAAGTGTAAATTATATATATTAATTTATTGTTAAATATGATTCAATATATTTAATTGATAATTTATTAAAGATCTATAATTTTATTAAGAATACAAGGACGTTTTGGTAGAAAATAGTTCAAAATTAAGATAATATAAAAAATACTTTGTATCTGAAAATTTTATAAATGAAAATATTAATAGTAGGTGTTGGATATGTTGGCCTAGTAACAGGCCTTTGTTTGTCAGAATTTGGATATCAAATAATATTTGTAGATAAGAATAAGGAAAAACTTGATAATTTAAAAAAGTCTAAATGTCCTTTTTATGAGCCAGGGATAGATCAGTTACTTGACAAACATTTAAATGAAACAAAGAGAATTAATTTTAGTAGTAATTTATCTAACTCAATGAAAAATATTGATATTGTTTTTATTTCTGTAGGAACTCCATCAAGAAGATTGGAAGATGAAGCTGATTTAACTTCTGTTTTTGAAGTGAGTAAGGAGATAGCTTCTAATATAAATAATTATTGTGTTATAGTTACTAAATCTACTGTCCCAGTAGGAACAACAAGAAAGATTAAGGAAATAATATCTCAACAAATAAATAAAAATAAATTTGATGTAGTTTCGAACCCTGAATTTTTAAGAGAAGGATCTGCAATTAATGATTTTATGCGACCAGACAGAGTAATTATAGGAACAGAATCAAAGAAATCTGAAGAAGTAATGAAAGAAATTTATAGACCATTGTTTTTAAAAGAAACACCAATCATTTCCACAAGTATTGAAACAGCTGAAATTATTAAATACGCATCTAACAGTTTTTTAGCAACTAAAATAGCTTTCATTAATGAAGTAGCTGACTTATGTGAAGTAAGTGGAGCTAATGTACAAGATGTGGCTAAAGCTATGGGATTAGATAGACGAATTGGATCAAAGTTTTTAAATGCTGGACCAGGATATGGAGGGTCATGTTTTCCAAAAGATGTTAAAGCTTTTTCTTCTACCGCTCTAAAGGCTGGAATTAAACTTTCTATAGTTGATGCAGTAAATAATTCAAATAAACTTAGACCAATTAAAATAGCTAATAAAATTTCAAATTATTATAATAATGAACTAAAAAATGTTGTTCTAACCTTACTTGGATTAAGTTTTAAACCAAATACTGATGATATAAGAGATTCAACTTCTATAATTATTGCTAAAGAATTGATAAATAGAGGAGCAATTGTAAATGCATATGATCCTAAGGCTAAATATAATGCGCAGAAAGAAATCAATGAAATTAAATATTTCGATAGTGCATATGAGGCATGTTACCAATCTAATGGTTTGATTATAGCAACTGAGTGGAATGAATTTAGAGGTTTGGATTTAAATAAAATTAAAAAAATACTAGTTAAGCCAGTTATTTTTGATTTAAGAAATATATATAGTAAAAAAGAAACAAATTTATTGGGAATTGAATATTTTGGAATTGGATCATAGATATAAATTTGAACAATTAAATAAAGAAATACTTCGAGAATATGATGTCAGGGGTATTGTAGATGATAATTTATCTACTGATACAGCATATACTCTTGGAAGATGTTTTGGTTATATTATTAATTTAAAAAAATCTAAAAAAAATAATATAGTTGTTGGATATGATGGCAGGCTTACTTCCGAAAAACTTCATAAAGCTGTGTGCACAGGTTTATTGGAAAGTGGAGTAAATGTTATATCAATAGGTTTGGGGCCTACGCCTAAAACATATTTTGCTCACCATTATCTTGACTCAACTGCTGGATTAATGATTACAGGTTCTCACAATCCTTCAGAATATAATGGTTTTAAAATGGTTTTAAATAAAAAGTCTTTTTATGGCGAAGATATACAGCAATTATATTCTGTGTCTAAAATGAATTTACCACATATTAAAAATGGAAATTTAATTTATAAAAATATAAATGATGAATATATAAACAGAAATATACAAAACTTTAAAATAAATAAAAAATTAAAAATAGCTTGGGACTTAGGTAACGGAGCTGTGGGAGAAGTGTTTGATAATTTAATAAGTAAAATTTCTCCTGCTGAACATATAATAATAAATAAAGAGGTTGATGGAAATTTTCCTAATCATCATCCAGATCCAACAGTTCCAAAAAACTTAATTCAAATTCAAAATTCTGTAATATCAAATAATTGCGATATTGGATTTGCATTTGATGGAGATGGAGATCGCTTAGGAGTTATTGATAATAAAGGGGAAATTATATGGGCGGATCAATATATGATTATTCTTTCAAAAGAAATAGCCTCTTTATATAAAAACCCTAAAATAATTATGGATGTAAAATGTAGTAAAATTTTTTTTGAAGAAATAAAAAAATTTGGCTGCGATCCAGTCATGTATAAAACTGGCCACTCACCTATAAAAGAAAAAATGAAAGAACTAAATTCACCATTATCAGGTGAGATGAGTGGACATGTATGTTATTCTGATGATTTTTTTGGTTACGATGATGCTATTTATGTTGCTTTAAGATTGCTTAAGATTTTAAGTTGTTCTGATATCACAATAAATGAGATGATTGCAAAATTTCCAAAATTAATTTCTACACCTGAAATACGTTTTGACGTTGAAGAAAGTAAGAAATTTCAAATCATTGAAGAAATCAAAGAGAGATTAAAAAACTTTGATGGTAAAATTATTGATATAGATGGGATAAGAGCAGAGAATAGCAAAGGATGGTTTTTAATAAGGGCAAGTAACACCCAAAATCAATTAACATGCAGATTAGAAGCATCTAATAAAGAAGATTTGATTTATTTGTCAAATATTATTGAAACTCAATTAAAACATAGCAATGTTAATTATAAATTTAACCTCTGATAAAACAACCTCTATTATATTTTTTTAATCTATTACAAGCTTTACTAGCCTCTTTTCTTGAAAAAAATTTAAATCTTGATTCATATAAATAATTATCTCCTTTTTTTATTTTTATAACCTCTCCATCTTTGTTGGAAGTTGTTTTAGGGTAATTTCTCAAGATTATTTTAAGTTGTGTATAAGCATTTTTTTCATATTTAAAAGTTCCTACCACTATTGAATATTTATAATTATCTATTGGCTTTTCTTTTATAATTTTTGATGTTTTTGAATTCTTACTAATTTTATTAAAAGCTGTATCCATAATAATTCTCAGAGTTTTATCCCTTTCTTTAGCAGTATCTCCCCCAAAAACTATTCCTATTAACCTTTTGTTGTTTCTAATTGCGGAAAAAGCTAATTGAAATCCAGATCTATAGGTGTAGCCTGTTTTAATACCATCTGCGCCATTGTAACTATTCATCAGTTTATTATGACTTTTGTATTTTTTTCCATTCCAAAAAAAGTTTTTTTGTGAAAATAGTTGGTAGTTTTCTGGAAAATTATTAATTAGAGAATAAGATAAAATAGACATGTCTCTTGCTGTAGTCATTTGCGCCCTGTTTGGAAGTCCAGAGGCATTTTTAAAAGTTGTTTTTTGCATACCTAATTTTCTCGCATATTTTGTCATTAGTTTTGCGAACTCTCTTTCGCTCCCAGATATATGCTCTGCAATTACTGTAGCTACATCGTTAGCAGATTTAACTATAAGAGCATTAATAGAATCTTCTACCGTAATAGATTCTCCAGGTTTTAGATTTAACTTGCTAGGAGATCTATCTGCAGCAATTTGACTTACTCTTAATTTAGTTTTCCATGATAATTTATTATCTTTTAAATAATCAAAAGTTATATAAATAGTCATCATTTTAGTAAGTGAGGCAGGAAAGTTTAGTGTATCTGCATTAATCTCTATAATAGGTTCTTTAGTGTCAAAATCTACAACTATAGCGGCTTTTTTTGCTAGAATATTTATAGGATTTAGAATTATTAATAATAATATAATAAATTGGAGATATGATGAAAATCTCATGAATAAGGTATTTAGCATATTATAATCGATCTTCTCAAATATAAAAAATTCTTTGATATTTTTTTAAAATAAATTAATTATATGATATTGATATATGAATAATAGGTTTATTTCTGATTTTAATGAGTCTGAAAAAGAGGCTTTGCTTGAAAAATCAAGCAAACTTAAAAAGCCATCTTACTATAAGGTGCTTTTATTAAATGATGATTATACACCAATGGAATTTGTTGTTCATATTTTAAAAAAATTTTTCAATAAAAGTGAAGAAGACGCGACTAAAATTATGCTTCATGTCCATCAATCAGGTATAGGAATTTGTGGTATTTATACCTACGAAATTGCAGAATCAAAATGTAAATCAGTTATTGAGTATTCTAAAAAAAACCAACACCCTTTGCAATGTAATATGGAAAAATCATAATGTTATCTTCAAACTTAGAAAATACTTTAAAAGAAGCATACAAACTTGCTAATAATAAAAAACAAGAATATGTAACATTAGAACATTTATTATATGCTCTATCAAATGATGCCGATGCCATAAGTGTTTTAAAGGCATGTGATATTAAAATAAATTTATTAAAAGAAAATCTTCAAAAATTTATAGATAGAGATCTTATAAAATCTAATGAAAATTTTGAGGGCGATCCAAAATTAACAATTGGATTTCAAAGAGTTCTTCAAAGAGCAGCTATTCACGTTCAATCAAGTGGAAGAGAAGAGGTTACTGGTGCGAACATTTTAGTAGCTATTTTTTCTGAAAAGGAAAGTAATGCTGTTTTTTTTCTAAAAGAACAAAATATGAGTAGATTGGATGCAGTTCAATATATTTCTCATGGAATTGCAAAAATAAATAATGATGAAGAATTAGGAAAAAATTCAAATGAAGAAAATATGGATAGTAATGAAAAAAAATCTAATAATAAAAGTGCACTTGATGTTTTTTGCACTAATTTAAATGATAAAGCTAAAAATGGAAAAATTGATAATTTAATAGGAAGAACAAATGAATTAGATCGAACAATACAAATTTTATGCCGAAGACAAAAAAATAATCCTTTATTTGTAGGAGATTCTGGTGTTGGTAAAACTGCTATTGCTGAAGGGTTAGCAAAAAAAATAAATGAAAAAAAAGTTCCAGAAGTTATAAAAAATACACAAATTTATTCTTTAGATATGGGCTCCTTATTAGCTGGCACTAGATATAGAGGGGATTTTGAAGAGAGATTGAAAGCTGTTTTAAAAGAACTTGAAAATCATAATGATGCTGTGTTGTTTATTGACGAAATTCATACTGTTATAGGAGCAGGATCAACAAGTGGAGGATCTTTAGATGCTTCAAATTTATTAAAACCATCTCTGGCTAATGGAAGTATAAAATGTATTGGATCAACAACATATAAAGAATTTAAAAATTATTTTGAAAAAGATAGAGCTTTAGTCAGAAGATTTCAAAAAATTGATATTAAAGAACCATCTATAGATGAATCTATAAAAATATTACAAGGACTAAAACTTTATTATGAAAAACATCATAAAATTAAATACTCAAACGAAGCTATTATAGCAGCGGTAGAGTTATCTCATAAATTTATTAATGAAAGAAATCTTCCAGATAAAGCTATTGATATTTTAGATGAGGTTGGAGCATCTCAATATTTACTTCCAGAAAGCAAAAGAAAAAAACTAATAACAGATAAAGATATTGAAGAAATGATTTCATTTATAGCTCAAATTCCATCTAAAAGTGTTAGTAAAGATGATAAAGAAAATTTAAAAAATTTAGAGAGAGATTTAAGAAATTTTGTCTTTGGTCAAGATCAAGCAATTGAGGAACTATCTTCTTCAATAAAACTTGCAAGAGCAGGCCTTAGAGAAGAGGGAAAACCAATAGGATCTTATTTATTTTCTGGACCTACTGGGGTAGGTAAAACAGAAGTTGCTAGACAATTAAGCAAAACTTTAGGAATCAAACTTCTTCGTTTTGATATGTCAGAATATATGGAAAGACATACTATTAGCAGATTGATTGGAGCTCCTCCTGGTTATGTGGGTTTTGACCAAGGTGGATTACTAACTGATGGGGTAAATCAAAATCCCCATTGTGTTTTATTATTAGATGAAATTGAAAAAGCGCACTTTGATTTATTTAATATTTTGCTTCAGGTAATGGATTATGGAAAATTAACTGATCACAATGGTAAAACCGTTGATTTTAGAAACGTTATATTAATTATGACTACCAATGCGGGAGCAATGGATAATTCAAAAAAGGCAATAGGATTTAATTCACAAAGAGACAGTGAAGATAGTCAAGAAGCGATTAACAAAATTTTTTCTCCTGAATTTAGAAATAGAATAGATTCAATAATTTATTTTAATCATTTGAATCAAAAAATCGTTATGTCAATAGTTGATAAATTTCTTATAGAAATAGAAGCGCAACTAGACAATAAAGGAGTTTCTTTAAAAGTTAATAGTAATGTAAAAAAATATTTAGCTACAAAAGGTTATAATGAACTTTATGGAGCAAGAGAACTTTCCAGAGTAATTCAATTAGAAATTAAAAAGAAAATAGCAGAGGAGTTAATTTTTGGAAAATTGTCTAAAGGTGGTCAAGTTTCTATTGATTTTAAAAATAAAAAACTATTATTTGATTTTAAGAAAAAAAATAAAATAAAAGAGTATATTTAACTACTTAAATGGAGTAAATTTTCTTAGGTGTTTTTTTTGATTTTCTATAATTCTAATTTCTTCATTTAAAAAACTATTTATAGCATCTTTAAAATTTATATTTTTTATCCAATGTAGACTATAGGTTTCTTTTGGCAAATATCCTCTTTGAATTTTATGATTTCCTTGAGCTCCAGCTTCAATTTTTTTTAGGTTATTTTTTATTGCAAAATCTATTGCTTGATAATAACAAATTTCAAAATGTAAATAAGGAATATGTTCTGTAGATCCCCAAAGTCTTCCATAAAGAGACTCATTATCTATAAAGTTAAGAGCACCAGCAATATAATTTTTTTCGTTTTTAGCTAAAATTAAAACTATTTTATGTGGCATTAGTTCTCCAATAATTCTAAAAAATTCCCTGTTTAAATATTTTGCTCCCCATTTTTTTGATGTTGTATTTAAATAACACTTATAAAAAAAATCCCAATGATTATTTCTAATTGTATTACCTGTCAAAATTTCAACTTCTAAATTATTATCTATTAAACATTTCCTCTCTTTATTAATTAATTTTCTTTTTCTAGATGTTAATTTTGCTAAAAAATCATTAAAGTCTTTAAAATTTTGATTTTCCCAATGAAATTGAATCCCTTTTCTTAACATTATATTGTTAATTGAAGTATTATTAATTTCTTCTTTAGTTAAAAAATTAAAATGAATAGAAGAAATTTCTAATTTTGAACTCAAGGTAATTATATTTTCAATAATTTTGTTGTAATAATTTTTAGGAATATTGTTTCTTTTTACAAGAAATCTTTTTCCAGTTACAGGTGTAAATGGAATAGCTGATTGTAATTTAGGATAATATTTTAATCCATATTTATGATAAGCATCAGCCCATACATGATCGAATATATATTCCCCATATGAATGACTTTTAATAAATAAAGGACAAATTACTTCAATTTCATTTTTACTATTTTTTTGTATATAATGCGAAGGCTTCCATCCTGTTTCTTCAGATGAGCTTCCACTTTTTTCTAAAGCATAAAAAAAATCATAAGAAGTAAAAGGGTTTATTTGTCCACTACATGATTCCCATTCTTTTTTAGAAATTTCATTAATAGATGATATAAAATAACAATTGTCAGTCATACTGACAAATTTCTATTTAATCTTTATTATTGCATCAACTTCAACAGCCATATTTAAAGGTAATGAACTACTTCCTACAGCAAATCTTGAATGTTTTCCATTATCATTAAAAACATCTACCATTAAATTTGATGCACCGTTCAAAACTTTTGGATGTTCAGTAAAAGTTGGAAGGGAATTTACAAATCCTCCTAATTTAATAATACATTCAAATTTATCCCAGTTATCATTTATTGCATGTTTAATTGCTGCTATTATATTAATCCCACATAATTTTGCAGCTTCTTGCGCTTCCTCAATAGTTAAATCCACCTCTACTTTTCCTGAAAATAGAACTTTATTATCTTTTAAAGGGCCTTGTCCTGAGATGAAAACAATATCGTTAACTATTTTATAAGGAACATAGTTGGCAACTGGAGTGCTCAGATTAGGTAATTGAATATTTAAATCATTTAAATTTTTTTCTATTGAGTTCATAATTATATGATATAAACTTTTTAAATTAAGGTAAAGAATAATTAAAAAAAAATATGTATAAAATTGTTAATTTCTCCTTTTTTCTTTTTTTAATAATTTTTATATCCGGAGGATCTATGTCAGCTGAAAAAGAATTTATAAATATAAAATTAAAAGATGGTGAAGTCAAAATAGAATTAAGATCAGATTTAGCCCCAAAGCATGTTGAAAGAATAAAGAAATTAGTATCAGAAAAAAAGTATGATAATGTAGTTTTCCACAGAGTAATTGAGGGATTTATGGCTCAAACTGGAGATGTGCAGTATGGCAATGCTAAAAATAGTGAATATAATTTAAGTAGAGTTGGAACAGGTGGGTCAGAATATAAAGATCTTCCCTCGGAATTCTCAAATGAAAAACATTTAAGAGGGGCTGTTTCAATGGCAAGAGCTCAAGATCCAAATAGTGCAAATAGTCAATTTTTTATATGTTTTGCTGATTGTACTATTTTAGACGGTCAGTATACTATTTGGGGACAGGTGGTTAATGGTATGGATTTTGTTGATAATATAAAAAAAGGAAAAGGCTCTAATGGACAAGTTGAAAATCCAGATAGAATTCTTAAAATGTCTTTAATCCAAGAATAAATTTATTAATAAAATTGTGGCAATTAATATTATTAAAAAACCACATATTTTTTCAATAATTTTTTTATTTTTTTCAAAAAAATTCTTCAAACCAAAACTTGTTACAACAATTGACACAAATACATACCAGACAATATCGATAACTCCAGCAGTAGTTGATAAAATTAAACTTCGAGAAAAATTAGAATTTATTTCAATAAAATGAGAAAATATTGCTGTAAACCATATTAAGATTTTTGGATTAAAAATTGATATTAAAAATCCTTGAATAAATGCACTACTACTAATTGCATCTTGTTTAACATATTTGCCTTGATTTGATTTAAAGAAGAATAATAATCCTATAAAAATAAGACAAAGAGATCCAAAAAATTTAATTATGAAAAATAAATTCACATAGGTTTGAATTAATATTCCAAGTCCTGCTATTGCCAATGCAGCATATAAAAATATACCTATACCATGGCCTATAGATGCAGAAATTCCTGCAAATCTATTAAATTTAACACTATTTCTTATTATTACCGCTAGGCTGGGGCCAGGACTCATAGCTCCTAATAAACAGACTGTAGCTATCTGAAGCCATTCAGTAAATAACATTTTAATTTCTAATTATTTTTAAGTATTTATAAATAGTTTTCTCCAAACCATATTCTAAAGAGTCGCATACTATAGCATGGCCAATTGATACTTCTTTTATTGAAGGTAATTTTTTTAAAAAAAATTTTAAATTATCTAGATTCAAATCGTGTCCAGCATTTATTTTTATATTAGTATTTAAATTAATATAATCATAAGTTTTTTTATAATCCTTAATTATTTTGTATTTTTTTTTAGAATATTCTTTTGCATATTTATATGTATAAAGCTCAACTCTATCAGAACCAATTTCATTTAAATTTTCTAAAGTTCTAATATTCGGATTTATGAATATAGATACACGAATTTTTTTAGATTGAAATTTTTTAACAATTTTTTTTAAAAAATTTTTATTTTTATTACAATCCCATCCAAATGAAGATGTTATTGCTCCAGGAGGATCGGGAACTAGGGTTACTTGATCTGGTTTTATTTGATATACTAAATTACAAAATTTTTTTGAAGGATAACCTTCAATATTAAATTCTATATTTTTTTTATGTTTTTTAATAGTTGATGATAGTTTTTTCAAATCTGAGTATTTGGTGTGCCTCTCATCCGGTCTGGGATGGACAGTTATTCCTCCTGCGCCATATTTAATACATTTTTTACATATATCAATTAAGTCAGGTTTATTCTCATTTCTAGAATTTCTAATTAATGCAAATTTATTTAAATTTATACTTAAAAGAGTCATATTATACTTAATAGATTACTTAGTTAAAGAAAGAAACTAAATTTTTTTATCTTAAATTTTTGCTAATAATAGAATTTTCACTTGAAATTCTCATATTTTATTTTTTTACCAAGAACTATCAGGTAGCTTAAGAAAATTTTCTTCATCCGAAGTAGAAATTCTTCTTAGCAATTTGTTTCTATGTGGATATCGTCCAAATTTCTTAATTGCTATACTATGATCATTCCACACTTTTTTTATTTCATTGTATTTTTTATGTTTTTTTAAGTAAGTATCTACAAGATTATGCCCAAACTTATGATCGCTTATATCTTCGCTATGAATTAAAGGTAATAAAAAAAAATGAATTCTTTCTAAACTCATTTTTTCTAAATATCCACGATCAACGCCTTCTTTTACAATTAGTCTTGATTTGTGATCTTGAGCAAAAGATCTTGAACTATTTCTAAATAAATTTCGAGAAAATTGGTCTAAAAGAATTATCAAAGCTAAGCATTCATTTGGATTGTCTTGCCATTCGTCGTATTCATTTTTTATAGCTTTTTCATAATCATTAATAAATAACTCTTTAATTATATTATCAAATTTTTTATTTTTCTTAAACCAATCTTCAGGTTTTGATTCAATAAACCAAAAATCTAAAATTATTTTTGCTCTTTTATTCATTTGTAATAGATTTGATATATATTATTAAATAATTATTTAATATTATTTATTATTTTTTTAGTAAAATTTATAAAAAAAATACTTAATGACATTTAAAACCGCAAATTGAAATGGTGCTGTTGGAGGGAATCGAAACCTCGATCTCTTAATTACCAATAGTATGACAAGAAAAAAATGTCTAGGAAAATATCACTTGTCTTTTATTCAGAATCATATTTAAAATGATATAGTTAATTATAATAATAGGAGAATT
>CETH01014899.1_pt1 | contig 33311 bp, 26 predicted proteins | sample 361461 | NCBI WGS metagenome assembly CETH01 (sample SAMEA2622695, study PRJEB7988) | marine metagenome | isolation source: saline water (ENVO:00002010), including
GAATGGAATGTGGTAATTAGATCATAAATCTAGATGGAATGGTATAATAATCTGCCAGCGACGTTACCGGATTCACCGGTACCTGTTTCTCAGGAAGAAAAAGAGCTGGTGACTACTGCTATTGGTCAGTATCAGGTACTGGGTCAGACTGGCGATACTTATAACGGTGAGCTGCCTGAAGGTCTGGGTCACATTTATACCCTTGATGGCGGTACGCTGGTACTGGAAAACGACATGCCTGACTTTAACGGCTTCCTGCCTACCGGCGAAGGCCAGGGCTACCTGTTTTCTAACTGGGAAGAGCTGCCAGGCGGCATGAGCCGTATGCAGATCGAGCGTGACGAACAGGGCATGTGGACCGTTACCGATGTGATGATGCTCGACTTCTCACCAGTGTGGGGTACTGCTGCTAACTGCTTTGGTTCAATGTCGCCGTGGGGTACGCCGCTAACTTCAGAAGAATGGGTCGTTGATTCAACCGTCGACAGCACTACCGCTGCCAGCTGGAATGATCCCAATGAAGTGGCAACCAACGCACGTATCGGTCGTATGTGGGAAATGACTGCTCCGGATGTTCCAAACCCGTATAACTACGGCTACATTGCAGAAGTCACTGAACCTGCGGCCGATGAGCCAGTGATTGTGAAGCACCTTGCGATGGGCCGTTACGAGCACGAAAACTCAACAGTCATGCCTGATGGTCGCACCGTATACCTGTCTCAGGACGACACCGGCGGCGTATTGTTTAAGTTTGTTGCTGATGTAGCGGAAGACTTAAGTGCCGGTACTTTATATGGCGCCAAACTGACCCAGGATGTGGGCCAGAACGATCCGGCTACCACTGGCTTTGATGTTGAGTGGGTAGAGCTGGCCAGTGGCGATAACCTGACCATCCGTGCCTGGATTGACGAATACAACGGCATTGGTACCGACGATTACGTTAATGGCGAAAGCTCTTATATCACGCTGGCCGATGTGGAAGCCTGGGCCAATGGCGATGCCACTTATCCAACCGTAGCCAATGGCGGCGGAAAAGTGACAGCCGGTCAACCAATGGATGACCGTGTAGCTTTCCTTGAGTCACGTGCAGCCGCTAAAGCCCTGGGTGCAACGGCAGAGTGGCGCAAGCTGGAAGGTATCTCAATTAACCAGAAACGCGCTCAGGAAGCGGTTGAAGGTGTAGATACTATCGAAGGTGAAATCGTTACTGATGCTTACCTGTATATCGGCATTGCCGACATCGATAACACCATGGTTGACGGCGAAGGCGACATGCAGCTGTCTGCCCGCGTTAAAGACTGTGGTGGTGTTTACCGTGCTCGTCTTGGCGAGAACTACAACATCTCTCGCATTGAGCCTGTGGTAATGGGTTCTACTTACCGTTCAAGCCTGACTGGTGCAGAGCGTTGTGATGTGGACCAGCTGTCGCAGCCGGATAACGTTATCGTTATGAACGATGGCCGTATTCTGATTGGCGAAGATGGCTTCCAGGAAAACAACACTCTGTGGATGTATGAGCCAGCTCAGAAGTAAGTAACACACTGTCCAATTTGTCCGGGTGCCTGGCACCCGGATTTTTGCGTTTATGACATTATGAAAAAAACAACGATCACACTGACAATGCTAACGCTGATGAGCACTTTGCTTCTCAGTGCCTGCAACGACGAAAGCGCGGTTCAAACCAGAGCACAAAACACGGTTTATCCCTATTCGGAAGGGGATGACATTCCCGCACTGGCGTACATTGAACACAATGAGGTGTATAACCCTGAGTCGGTTATTCCGCCGCAGTGCTACACCAAAACCAACGGCAAAAATAACCCGTGTTACGCTTGTCACCAGAGTTACGATAATAGTGAGAATCGCCCTAACCAGATGGGCGATGGTACCTTGCAGGGCAACTACGAATTTTCGGATGTAGGGCTGACCAACAGCTGGAAAAACCTGTTTGTTGACCGCCGCGAACTGATTGCCGATATCAGTGATGAAGCGATTCTGGAGTATATCGGCGAGGATAATTACACCGCCAGCACCGCCAATGGCCTGCCGGCCGAGATGCAGATTAAGCAACTCAGTTACCCCGCTAAAGCCTTCGGAGAGCATGGCATAGCCAATGACGGCAGCGGCTGGGTCGCGTATAATTATAAGCCTTTCCCCAGCACGTTCTGGCCCACCAACGGTTCTACCGGTGATGCCATGATCCGTCTGCCCGAAGCGTTTCAGCAGCGTAAGGGTGAATACAATGAAGATGTATATCTGGCTAACCTGACCCTGCTGGAAATGGCCCTTAAGGATGTGAATAGCCTGGCGGTGCCACAACTTAATGAACAGACTATCGGCATGGATTTAAATGGCGACGGCGAGCTCAGTGAGGCAATTACTCACATTCAGCGTCAAAGTCATTATGTTGGTGATGCCAGCGGCATTGAGCTGAGCTATCAGCTTTACCCCCAGGGCACTGAGCTATTGCACACAGTGCGTTATATTGGTGTGGATGATGAGGGCCAGATCTACAATGCGCCGCGGATGAAAGAAGTGCGCTATATGCAAAAGGCGTTGTTTCGCAGTAAGGAAAGCCTAGCCTCAGCTTACTATGCAGAAGCCAAAGACAAGGCCTTTGAAAAGCTGCCGCAAACCCGTTATCTGGGCGAAGAGCAGGGCATTGATAACGGCTTTGGCTGGACGCTGAATGCCTATATCGAGGATGCCCAAGGGCAATTGCGCCCGCAGCATGAACAGGAACTGATGTTTTGTAATGGTTGTCATAAAACCGTAGGCTCAACCTTTGATCAGACCTTTTCCTTTGCCCGCAAGGTGCCCGGAGCCAAAGGCTGGGGTTACATCAACCTGCATGAGATTGACGACGTGCCCAATATTAACGAGCAGGAAGGCGAATTTCTTACTTACATGAAACGTGTAGGGGGCGGTGACGAATTCCGCCAGAACGCCGAAATGCTGGCTCGCTGGTTTAACGCAGATGGTGAGCTAAACGAAGCAAAAGTAAAACAGGCTAACTCGGTGTATGAGCTTATTACCCCGAGCCCGGAGCGAGCGCTGGCGCTAAACAAAGCTTACCAGACCATCGTAAAGGAGCAGAGCTACCTGTTTGGGCGCGATGCGACTATCACCGAAGCGACGAACGTGCTCAGCGAAATCGATGCTGAACAGCCGCCTTTGTTGCCAGAACATCGCTATCACTGGGATATGCGCCTCGACTGGTTTGCTGAGAATGAAAGCAAAGTGGCTGATAACCGTTAATCAGTAAAGCTTAACCGGCTATACGGCCGGTTAAGATGTTGCCAGCGCCGATAGTGCTTGCCATAAAAATGTCGCCACCGGCCCCCGGGGGCGTTTCTTTTCCCGAACCAGGTTTATCTCGCCGCGAATGGATGAGGTCACATCATCTAATACCAACTGCACCAACGTGCCTGTTTGTAGTTCTTCGGTAATGGTATTTTGCGGTATATAACCCCAGCCAGCGCCGCGCATTAACAGACCTTTTTGCGACGTTGTATCATTTGCACGTATGGTTGAACTAGGCACCACCCCCATGACTTTTTCTATATTCAGGTCAATATCAAAAGACTGAGGCATTAGCAGGGGAATATCCCTCAACTGACGGGAAGATGTGGGCAAGCGGTCAAACTGGCTGAGAAGGCGTTGATGGATAACGGCCACCACTTCAAATCGGCCAAAGGGTTGGGTTTCGAAGCTGGCCAGTTCATGAAACGAATGGGTCCAGGGAGAGACCGCGATATCAGCCGTACCATCTATGAGCCGCTGAATAGCTCCCAAGCGCTGCACCGCCGAAAGGTATAGCTCGGTTTGGGGAAATCGTTGCTGAGTGGTGATGATCGCGTCGAAAAAGCTGTCCTGCTGGCATATAGTATCAAAAGCAAATTCGATTTTACTCTCATGGCCCTGTTTTAAATGAAAAGCGAGTGTGCCGATATCCTTTTCCTGACGTAACAGGTAACGGCAGTGGGGCAGTAAACGTTGGCCGTCAGCGGTCAGTTGCAATCGATTTGCCGTTTTTTTCAGCAAGGAAAGCTGTAATTCCTCCTGAAAACGTTTGATAGCAATGGATAAAGCCGGCTGGGTTTTGTGCAGTATTTCAGCCGCTCTGGCGATACTGCCATGCTCAGCAACAGTAACAAACATGCGTAATTGCTCTAGTGTCATAAATTAAGTTTAAGTTTTTAGTAAAATAGATTAAATATTATTTTGGTTTAAGTTGGCGTATATTGCCAGTGCCTAATATCAGGAGAGATTAAGTGAACCTCATGAGTCTGACTCGCAGCAGCCTGGTCGCTGCTGCGCTGTTAATTGCCATTACCGGTTGCAGTGGTGAAGCGGAAACCACGGCCGCCGAAAATCAAAATAACAAACTGGTGAAGACCATTACCTTAAGTAGTGTGGATCGCGGTGGATACCGTGAATTTCCTGCGGTGGTTGAAGCCAGTGAGGAAGCAACCCTGGCTTTTCGGGTGTCGGGTGAGCTCAATTCACTGAATGTGACTGCCGGTCAGCACGTTGAGGCGGGCGATACCATGGCCACACTGGATCCGACTGATTATCAGATAGCCGTGGATCAGGCCAAAGCCAATTACGATTTGGCCAAGGTGCAGTTTGACCGCGCTAAAACCCTGCTCGATAAACAACTGGCTTCTAAAGCCGGTTTTGACGAAGCTCAGGCACAGTTAAAAGTGGCTGAAGCAGCATTAAAATCGGCCCGTACAAACCTGGCCTATACCGAATTACACGCGCCCTTTGCCGGTCAGGTTGCGCAGCGTTATGTAGAAAACTACGAAAGTATCACTGCCCAGCAACCAGTCTTTTCGCTGCAAAAAAACACCGTGGTGGATGTGGCCATTCAAATCCCCGAAGACATGCTGTCGAATGTGGATAAAGATAGCCAGTATCAGCCGGAAGTGCGTTTTGATACCCACCCAGAGCAGGTTTTTCGTGCCAGGCTCAAAGAATATGATACCGACGCTGATGCGGCGACCAACACTTACAAAGTAGTCTTTCAACTGGCCCGCCCGGAAACCTTTAATGTGTTCCCAGGCATGTCGGCGACTGTCCGAGCGCAACTCGATCAGATCCTGAAAGTGAAAAACGGCGGCTGGAACGTGCCCGCTGCGGCCATTTTTTCAGACGGCACCGGCGAAAGCGAGCAGAGCTACGTGTTTGTGGTTAATAGCAGTAATCAGCTTGAAAAGCGCGCCGTTACCTTAGGCAGCATCACCGACGATGGTTTTGTTGTGACCGGCGGATTACAAAATGGCGAGCAAATTGTGGCCGCCGGCGTGCACCGCTTAAAGGCCGGTGAAACCATTCGGGTCTGGCATAAAGAGCGGGGGCTGTAAGGGTGAACATCGCCGGATATTTTGTTAAAAACCGCACCACGAGCTGGCTGGTCACGCTGATCCTGCTCATTGGTGGCACTGTCGCCTTTTTTGGCCTGGGCAGACTGGAAGATCCTCAGTTCACCATTAAAAAAGCCATGGTGATCACCCAATATCCCGGAGCTTCGCCTACTCAGGTTGAAGAGGAAGTGACGTACCCTATCGAAAATGCCATTCAGGAATTACCTTACGTCGACAACATCACGTCGATTTCCACGGCGGGCCAGTCGCAGATTACCGTAGAGATGAAAAGCATCTATCGCAAAGAGGCGTTGCGCGGGATTTGGGAAGAGATGCGTCGCAAAATTAACGACCTCACGCCATCCCTGCCATCCGGCGTTTATCCGCCCAGAGTGATGGACGATTTTGCCGATGTGTACGGCATGTTGATAGCCATCAACGGGGAAGGGTACCAGTATAAGGATATTAACGATTATGTGGACTACCTCAAGCGGGAGCTGATCCTGGTAGAGGGCGTTGGCAAGGTAACCGTTCAGGGCGAGCAACAGGAGCAGGTGTTTGTTGAGATTGCCCGTTCACAAATTGCATCACTGGGGATAAGCCCCAGCCGCATCAGCGCCTTGCTGGTGAGTCAGAACCAGGTGTCTAATGCCGGTAAGGTCAAAATTGGTGATGAGTACATCCGCATCAACCCCACCGGGGAGTTTGAATCCGTGCAGGAACTGGAAAACCTGCTGATCAGTCAGGCTGGTGCCTCAGAACGAATTTACCTGGGAGACGTAGCACGCATTTACCGGGGCTACGAGGAAGTGCCGTCTAATCTTATCCATTACAACGGCGAGCAGTCGCTGTTACTGGGCATATCCTTTGCCGATGGCGTTAACGTAGTGGACGTGGGCGAACGTATTATGGAGCGTCTGGATGAGCTGGAATACATGCGCCCGGTCGGGATGCAAACCAGCTTTATCTACAATCAGCCCATCGAAGTGGATAATTCGGTACAGGGGTTTATTCTTAACCTCGCTGAGGCCGTTGGCATTGTAATAGTTGTGCTGCTGCTCTTCATGGGTGTTAAATCCGGCCTGCTGATTGGCCTGATCCTGCTGTTAACCGTGCTCGGCAGTTTTATCTTTATGCAGCAAATGGAGATTAACCTCCAGCGTATATCTTTGGGAGCGTTGATCATTGCACTTGGGATGCTGGTGGATAACGCCATCGTGGTGACCGAAGGCATACTCATCGCCATGAAAAGGGGCTACAGCAAAGCCCAGGCGGCCTCTTACGTGGTGAGTCAGAATATGTGGCCGCTTTTGGGCGCTACAGTCATTGCTATTATCGCCTTTGCGCCCATCGGCTTATCCAGCGATGCCACCGGTGAATTTGCCGGCAGCCTGTTCTGGGTGTTGTTTGTCAGCTTATTGCTGAGCTGGGTAACCGCCATTACGCTCACGCCATTTTTTGCCTCATTACTGTTTAAAGATGCCGATAACGCCGGCGATGATGAACTTAAAGGCAGCGAAGAGCTCTACAACGGCCTGATTTTTGATGTATTCAGCACCATTTTGCATGTAGCGCTTAAGTTTCGGGTGGTGACTGTAGTGGCCATGGTGGCCTTGCTGGTCAGTGCGGTGATTGCTTTTGGCAGCGTTAAACAGTCGTTTTTCCCGCCTTCCACCACACCGATGTTTCTGGTGGATATCTGGCATAAGGCCGGTACCGATATTCGCGTGAATGCCGATAAAATTAACCACATCGAACAGCACCTGTTAAACGAAGACGGCGTGGAAGAAGTTACTTCTACCGTTGGTCAGGGCCTGACCCGCTTTATGCTGACTTACCAGACTGAAAAAAGCTATGCGACCTATGCACAACTGGTGATCCGGATGCGCGATGGCGAGGCGCTGGAAGCTCAGTTACCGCGTTTGCGCGATTACATGGAAACGGAATTCAGCGAAGTTTTTTATAAGATAAAACGGCTGGAGATTGGTCCTTCCACCGATGCTAAGATTGAAGCGCGCTTCAGTGGCCCGGAGCCCGCCGAACTGCGCCGCCTGGCCGAAGAAGCTAAAGCGATCCTCGCAGCCGATAGCGGCGCGCGTAATATTCGCGATAACTGGCGTCAGCAAACCAAAGTGATCCGTCCTATCTTTAATGAAGCGGCCGCTCGCCGGGTTGGCATCAGTAAAGCCGATCTGGATAATCTGCTGTTAACCAGTTTCTCCGGTGCGCAGATAGGCGTGTACCGCGATGGCACGGACTTATTGCCTATTATCAGCCGGCCACCGCCGCAGGAGCGCTTAACCGCCGATAACCTGGAAAACCTGCAAATTTACTCGGCCACGGCCCAGCAGTACATTCCGGTTACGCAGGTGGTAAAACGTTTTGATATCAGCTGGGAAGATCCCATTATCATGCGTCGCGACCGCAAGCGCACGCTAACGGTAATGGCCGACCACGATATACTGGGTAACGAAACTGCATCAAAGTTATTCTCCCGTGTACGGAGCAAAATTGAGGCGATCCCGTTACCGGATGGCTACGAGCTGGAGTGGGGGGGGGAGTTTGAAGCGTCCAGTAAAGCGCAGAAAGCCATTTTTGGCTCGCTACCGGTCGGCTACCTGATCATGTTTATTACCACCGTGTTGCTGTTTGCCTCTGCGCGCATTGCCGGCATTATCTGGGCCTGTATTCCGCTGGCATTAATTGGTGTGAGTTATGGTTTGCTGATCACCGGCGCGCCCTTCGGTTTTATGGCTTTGCTGGGCTTTTTGAGCCTGTCGGGCATGATCATCAAAAACGGCATTGTGTTGGTTGAACAGGTGAAGCTGGAACTGGAAGAGGGTAAAGCGCCGTATTCTGCGCTGTTTCACGCAACACTCAGCCGGGTAAGACCAGTTTGTATGGCGGCAATTACCACCATCCTGGGCATGATCCCGCTGTTATTTGATGACTTCTTTGCCAGCATGGCGGTGGTGATCATGTTTGGACTGGGCTTTGCCACGCTGCTGACGCTGGTGTTTGTACCCGTGCTCTACAGTCTGGTGTTTAAAATTCAAAAATAGCCAGCCGGCAGGTTGCATTCGCAACCTGCCTTGTAACTCTTGCACTAACCGCCTGTAAGAGTTTTCTATGATGTCTTCGTTCTGGGTATCGTTTTTCTTAATGTATTGAAATATATAGAGTTAATTTTTGGTATAACTCTCGCATTAGTCCTTATGTTGTTTTCATATGCGCATCAGTTTTTCAACGCTTGCGCAATTTTCAAAGACAAGGAGCAAGATATGAATACCGATATCGCTAAAGGTAAGTGGAACCAGTTAACCGGTAAAGTTAAGCAGAAGTGGGGCAAGCTTACCGATGACGAAGTGGAACAAATGGAAGGTAACTTCGAAGAGTTTTACGGCAAAATGCAGGAAAAATATGGCATGAGCCGAGACAAAGCGCGTCAGGAATTTGATTCGCTGAACAGCTAATTCAAGAGCCCCGGCCAGTGCCGGGGCTTTTTCTTTGTGAGCTGAGCTGCGCTTAGAAAGCGTAGGTCAGTGTTAGCGAGAAAGTGCGGCCTGCTGAGGGCTTAACTACCACAGAGTCGAACAAATCTGCTGAGGTGTAATATTCCTCGTCCATCAGATTATTAACCTGTAGCAGTCCGGTGAACGGACCCTGCGCATAACTGACCGAGCCGTTGACTACGGTGTAGCTCGGTAACATTACCGTTTGCATGATGTCGGTGTAGGTTTCATCTACCCAGGTCAGACCAAGACTACCGGTAACATCGCCAGCACCCAGCTCCTGTGCCCAGGTACCATAAATGCTAACAATATTATCCGGCAAGCCGCCGCGTTCCATACGGGTGTTCATGCCCACAAACGCCGAACGAGGGCCGGCAATACGACCGCCGTAGACGTCTTCAGGGTTCAAACCATTCTGAGCCGCAAAATCGGCACCGTTGATTACCGCCAGTGCACCGTTACTGACTTCCTCAGTATTGGTATGAGTAGCTGTTGCCAATATCGACAGGTTCTCATTTACCAGCGCACGCATTTCAAACTCCAGGCCGTCACCATATACGGCAACCAGTGCACCGGTTTGACTGTCACGGTAGGTTTTATCCTGATCGTACCAGGCGATAGCGGTATACAGGCGGTTATCCAGCAGGTTCATCTTCACACCGATTTCCTGCAGGGTAGACTCCTGAATGTACTGGCTGTTTTCAATCGTGGTTGGAATGATGCCGCCTAACTGGTTGGTACTCAGAGAGTTAGACTCAGAGTAAGTCACGTAGGGGATAATACCGTCGGCATTGTAAGACACGCTGGTATTAAAGCTGAACGCGGTGTCACTGCCTGAAATTACGCCGTTACCCTGTGGATCGCCAAGGTAGGCCACCCAGCCGTTTTCAGACTCCACATCAAAGTAATCATACCGCGCGCCGAGTAATAAATTCAGCTTGCCGTAGGTGACATCCGTCAGGAAGAAAGTCCCCACATTAGCGGTTTTAGACAAATGCACTTCGTTGAAATTACGGGTTAGCGTACCTTCTACGCCGGTGACGTTGCCGTCGGCGTCATACAGTAAAGTGGCATTCTGGTAGGGGTCGAAAGACGCCGGGGAAATACGGTCGTTAGCCGTTGGGCCCACAGTGATATCCCTGAAGTCAAAGGTTTCGTCCATCCAGGCTGCATAGTTATCGAGCTCTTCATTTCGATAGTTGACGCCCACAATACTATTGGCCATAAAGCCGTCGCCTTCGTATTCGAAGGTCAGGCTGCTGCGTAACTCATACAGGAAAGCATCGGGATAATAAGCGGTAAAGCCCCAGCTTTGATACTTGGTATGATCCATGTAGTCGTAAAACGCTTCGTTTTTCCACACCGTGCCGCTGTCGAATTCGTGGGTAATGTCGAAGTAAGCGGTAATTGCGGTAGTGTCGGCATAGTCATGATCATCAATAAAGGTCGTCTGATGATCAATTTGTGCCGTACCAACATCAGTTAGTGCATAAGGGTTATCCAGCGTGCGGTCGGCCAGGAAGTTACCAAAGCCACCGGCACAGCTCACTTCAAAGCCGTTATACATGGCATTGCCGCTACCGGCATCCGCCGCCGTACACCAGCTGTTAACGTTACTGAAAGCGTTGTTCAGGAAGCTGGGTGCAAAAGGTGCAATAAAAGAAGACTCCTGCGGTAACAGGGTATCTGCCCCGATAGGATTATCTGAGTTGCGAATTGGCGCTGCACCTGTGATATAGGTGCCGTTATCAATTAAATCCTGGGTTACCCGGTTCCAGCCTGGTACCTGAATACTGTCGGTGGTTTGGTACTGCAGGCCAAACTGTAAGGTGGTGTTGTCCGACAAATCAAAGTCAACGGCGGCCTGGATCAGCTCGCTGGATGGTTCATAGCCGTCGAAGAACGACTCGGAGTCTTCAACTTCGGCAAATAGCTGCAGACCGCCGTATTTGCCACCGATTTCCAGCGGAATACCCAGACTACCGGAGATGATGCGCTGATTATAAGAGCCCACGGTAACCGACAGGTCACCGGTAACTTCATCAATATATTTACTGCCGCCAACCTTGGCCGACTTAGGCGTATAGTTGAGCTGGCCACCCACACTGCCGCTGCCGTATAACGGTGAAACCGGCCCTCGCATTACCTCGAGTTTTTCAGCACCACGGACAATGGTGTTGAATGCACCCGGGTTCGCAATCCTACGAAAGCCACGGAAGTAGTTATCAGCTGGCTCGCCGCGGATGTCCATGGCGCCTTTAATACCAAAAAACGAACTGGTGAATGCGCCAGGGGTGAGGCGCACCAGATCATCCACGCTACGCAGCGCAAACTTGTCGACCAGGTCTTCACTGATTTCGGTAATTGAACGCGGCGTCTCATACAGGCTTTTATCCAATCCAAAAGCACTGCTGTTTTTGCCATCCGGCATGATTGAGTAATAATCAGTTTTCTTACCCAGTACATCGATTTTCTCTACGTCAGCTTCACTGACTTCTGCTGCTTCCTGTGCATAAGCGGAGAACTGGCTGCTTAGAAAAAATAACGCAATACCGGCCGCTATCGGGTTAAACGAATAGGTGTGCTTCATAGAATTCCCTGTTGAGTGTTATGGAAAAGTCCCGCCACGGCAGAGCACATCGCGTGCCAAAACCTGACCAGTTGGTCTGAATTGGCCGAAAGTATAATGTCATATAATTAATTTCGGTGTGAGGAAAGTTAAATAAAGTTGTTTTATTTCAATGCTTTGAGTTATTAATGATCATGGCGTGATTTTTTTCGCTGGTCGCACCACTGGATTGGTAAAATATGAATGACGAAACGCTATGTGCACGGTTTTGCACCAAAAAAACACCTCGCTGCACGATAAATAAACAAGAATTTGCGACCAGTGACCAGCGTATTGGCGCGGATTGGTTTTAACACATTCAGGTGGTTATTTGCTATAGTCAGAGCATCGTAAACAAACAGGAGCAGCTTGTGTTAGTACAGCAGGATACCGGCCTTATCGTTATTGATGTGCAGGGCAAACTGGCAAGATTGGTCGACAACAGCGACGCCATGATTAACTCAATAGCCACCATGATCAGAGCCATGCAAACCCTGGGCATTCCGGTGCTATTTGTCGAGCAGCTGCCCGATAAACTCGGGGCGACGGTAGAGGAGCTCAATCAGTTTATTCCTGCCGGAGAAGCCTTTGCAAAGGCCACCTTTAGTGCACTTCGCACCGAAGGCATAGAGCAGCAGGTTAAGGCGTTGAATCGTTCACAATGGCTGGTGTGTGGCATCGAAGCCCATATCTGCGTGTACCAGACCGTGATTGATTTACTGGCCAGTGGTAAACAGGTGCATTTGCTCAGCGATTGCGTGTCATCCCGTAATCCGGCCAATAAACAGCTGGCGCTGCAAAAAATGCAGAGTGCTGGCGCCCAGCTCACCGGTGTGGAAATGGCCTTGTTTGAACTACTTGAAAGGGCTGACACTGAGCAGTTTAAATCGATTCTGCCGCTAATAAAGTAGTCTGACAGAGCAAAATAATCGCCGGGTAGGGTGGTTTTCGCCCCATTTCCCGGTTTTTTTGATTTTATTTGCTGAAATCAGCTTGTTAGGGTAGCCGCGGCTTTTAACCTTTGTGTAAAATAACGGCCTTTTATTTACCCGCTGCTGCGGCTGTCCCGCTCGGGGCAATAGTAGCAGTGGGTGTTAGCAGCATATTAAGTACCAAGTTGGGGAAATCATGGAGCTTGAAGCGATAGTCAGTCAGGCCAAAGCGCAGATTGACGCTGCCAGTGACGCAGCAACGCTCGACCAGGTTAGAGTTGAGTTCATGGGCAAAAAAGGCAAGCTGACCGACCTGTTAAAAGGGTTAGGGCAGTTGTCTGCCGAAGAGCGTCCTCTTGCCGGACAAAAAATTAATGTAGCCAAACAAGAAATTCAGCAGGCCATCAGCGCCAAAGGCGACGCGTTGCGCAGCGCTGAGTTAAATAAGAAACTGGCCGAAGAAGCCGTTGATGTGACCTTACCGGGCCGCACTGAGTTAAACGGTAACCTGCACCCGGTGTCGCGCACTATCGCGCGTATCGAGCAGTTTTTTGGCGAGTTGGGCTTTGCGGTAAAAACCGGCCCGGAAGTGGAAGACAGCTTTCACAACTTTGATGCGCTGAATATTCCGGCCAATCACCCGGCCCGTGCCGACCATGACACCTTCTACTTCAATCCTGAAATCATGCTGCGTACGCAGACATCAGGCGTGCAAATTCGTACCATGGAAGCCGAGAAGCCGCCACTGCGGATCATCTCGCCAGGCCGTGTTTATCGTAACGACTACGATCAGACTCACACGCCAATGTTCCATCAGGTAGAAGGCCTGATGGTAGATAAGAATGTCAGCTTTACCGAGCTCAAAGGCATTCTGCATGACTTCCTGCAAAACTTCTTTGAAGAGTCGTTGCAGGTGCGCTTCCGTCCGTCTTACTTTCCGTTTACCGAGCCTTCTGCCGAAGTGGATGTGATGGGCAAAAACGGTCAGTGGCTGGAAGTACTGGGCTGCGGTATGGTGCATCCTAATGTACTGCGGGCGGTAAACATCGATCCGGAAGAATACACCGGCTTTGCCTTTGGTATGGGCGTAGAGCGTTTAACCATGCTGCGTTACGGCGTTAACGACCTGCGCGCATTCTTTGAAAACGATCTTCGGTTCCTCAAGCAGTTCAATTAAGGCAGAGCAAAATGAAATTCAGTGAAAAATGGTTAAGAGAGTGGGTTAACCCCGCCGTATCACGGGATGAGCTGTGCGAACAATTGAGCATGGCTGGTCTGGAAGTTGATGGTGTAGAACCGGTTGCTGGTGAATTCAGCGGCGTGGTAGTTGGTGAAGTAGTGGAATGTGGTCAGCACCCTAACGCTGACAAGCTGCGAGTCACCAAAATTAACGTAGGCGATGATGAACTGGTTGATATCGTCTGCGGTGCACCAAACTGTCGTCAGGGCTTAAAAGTTGCCGTCGCCAAAGTGGGCGCGGTATTGCCGGGCGATTTTAAAATCAAAAAAGCCAAACTGCGTGGTGAGCCTTCCTTTGGCATGCTGTGCAGCTATTCTGAGCTGGGCGTCAGCGACGACCACAGCGGTATTATTGAATTGCCGCTGGACGCGCCGGTAGGTGAAGACATTCGTGACTACCTTGGTCTGGATGATGTCACTATCGAAGTCGACCTTACCCCTAACCGTGCTGACTGCCTTGGCCTGCGTGGGATTGCCCGCGAAGTGGGCGTACTAAATAAAGCCGATGTGTGCGAGCCGGTTGTTGCACCGGTTGCTGCGGCGATTGAAGATAAACTTGCCATTAGCTTAAGCGCACCTCAGGCGTGCCCGCGCTATCTTGGCCGGGTGGTTAAAGGCGTTAACGTTAAAGCTGATTCTCCTCTTTGGCTTACCGAGAAACTGCGCCGCAGCGGTATCCGTAGTATCGACCCGATTGTCGACGTAACCAACTACGTACTGCTGGAGCTGGGTCATCCGATGCATGCGTTTAACCTGGCTGCCATTGAAGGCGGTATTAATGTTCGCATGGCAACGGCCGGTGAAAAGCTCACCTTACTGGATGAAACCGAAGTTGAGCTAAAAGATAACACCCTGGTAATTGCCGATGACAACAAAGCGCTGGCTATGGCTGGTATCTTTGGTGGTCTGCATTCCGGTACCGACGAAAATACTACCGACATTCTGCTGGAAAGCGCGTTTTTCCACCCGGATGCGATTATGGGTAAAGCCCGTCAGTACGGTCTGCACACCGATGCCTCACACCGCTATGAGCGTGGAGTGGATCCGCAATTACAAGCCACGGCAATGGAGCGCGCTACCCAGTTGATTTTAGAGATCTGCGGTGGTGAAGCCGGTCCGGTGGTTGAAGCGGTAAGCGAAAGTGATATCCCAACACGTGCCGAAGTGACTCTGCGCAAAGCGCGCTTGGCTAAGGTGCTGGGTATTGATATTGCTGCTGATACAGTGAGCGAAATCCTTGCGCGTTTAGGACTGGATGCCAAAGAAACCGATGAAGGCTGGGTAGCTACGGCACCAAGCTATCGCTTTGACATTGAGATTGAAGAAGACTTAATCGAAGAAGTGGCCCGGGTATTCGGTTACAACAGTATTCCTAATCAGGCACCGGTAGCGGCCTTGTCGATGATACCGGCAACCGAGAAGCAGTTATCGGTTAATGCACTGAAATCGGTATTGCTGAATCGCGGCTATAACGAAGCCATCACCTATTCGTTTGTCGATCCAAAAATACAAAATGCCCTTTTCCCTGAGAGTAATGGCCTTGTGCTGCCACATCCTATATCGGCGGACATGTCGATTATGCGGGTAAGTTTATGGCCGGGACTGTTACAGGCGACGTCATATAACCAGAAGCGACAGCAACAGCGTATTCGTTTGTTTGAAACCGGCCTGCGGTTTGTTCCGGATGCAGAAGCACCTAACAGCATTCGTCAGGAACCGATGCTGGCAGGGGTAGTTGCTGGTCGTCGTTATGATGAACATTGGGATGCTAATGACAAGCCGGTTGACTTTTTTGATGCAAAAGCAGACGTTGAAGCGCTTTTAGCATTGACTGGAAAGGAAAAAACGGTCACTTTTAATACAGAAACGCATTCTGCATTGCATCCGGGTATGTCGGCGGCGATTTACCTGGACGATAAATGTGTTGGCTGGCTGGGCGCGGTACACCCGCAGTTCAGTAAGCAACTGGGCACTAACGGAAGAGTGTTTGTGTTTGAACTTGAATTAGCGGCCCTTACAGACCGCAAATTACCTCAGGCACAGCCGATTTCGAAGTACCCGGCAAACCGCCGTGATATCGCTATTACGGTCAAACAAACCGTGAAAGTAGGCGATATAATAAAATTTGTTGAAAAAATTGGCGTAAATCAACTAGTTGGCCTAAACTTGTTCGATGTGTACACAGGACAGGGAATTGCTGACGGTGAAAAGAGCCTGGCATTGTCTTTAATCCTGCAGGATCCGGGTAAAACACTGGAAGATGCGGAAATACAAGCAGCGGTAGATTCAGTGATTCAAGGGCTTGAGTCGGAATTCGGGGCAGCGTTAAGAGAGTAAATTTTATGGCACTAACCAAAGCCGAAATGGCTGAACACTTATTCGAAAAACTGGGTATTAATAAGAAGGACGCTAAAGATCTAGTGGAAGCGTTTTTTGAAGAAATCAAAGGCGCACTGGAATCCGGTGAACAAGTGAAATTATCCGGTTTTGGTAACTTTGATCTGCGCGACAAAAACGAACGTCCTGGCCGTAATCCAAAAACCGGCGAAGACATTCCGATTAAAGCGCGTCGGGTGGTGACGTTCCGTCCGGGTCAGAAGTTAAAAAGTCGCGTGGAAAATTCCAAACCACCGACAGAGTAAACCTCGTATCAAAAATGCGGGCCGGTACCTTCCGGCTCGTCATTTTTATCACTACTATTGCTGTTAACCGAGCCATCGGGACATAGAGCGGTACAGTCGCGCAATACGTTTTGTGCTCAGGCGTAGTAAACTATCCTTTCTCAATTTCTTTCCAATATGTTGTACAGGTTGTTATGTTTTCAAAGAAAATCGTCGTAGTTATTGGCTTAATTCTGCTGGCCGTGGCCGCTTTCTGGCAGTTTAATGGGTCTGATGAGCCCGTCACGTCGGAGTATGATGAGGCAGAGCTGGCGTCAATGGCGTTTCGGCAGCAAATTCTGCATGCAAGTGATCTGGTAGCAGGCATGGCCACTGCGTTAAAAAATGACGACCAGGCGGCCATTGAGCAATGGCAACAAAAAGCCATAGAAGTGGCCAAAGCCGCCGAGCTGACCGACAGGGATATTACTTTTATCAGTTCAGAAAAAGGCCGTGAATACCTGGTCTTTCATGCTAAACGTGCTTTATTTAATGAAGCTTTTGAGCAGCATTATTATCAGTTGAAGGGCATTGATGCCTTAAAAACCAACTACCCCGAGGCCCGTGATTTATTTGCTGAGGCCGATCGGCTGATTGCTGCCCGTGATGCCATCATTATGGATATTGCGCGTGAGCTTAGCGACACAGAAACTCCCGGCGAAGCAGATATTAAACAGGCCAAGGCATTGTGGCAGGAACGTTTTCGCCAGTCAGCTGACGCACATGTATCTGAAGTCGAGTAAATTACTACCAGCGTGTCAGGTAGTCGGCCAGTTCAAAGAGTTTATCTATTTTGTCACTGCGCTTTATCCATCTGTCCCGCAAATGCGCCATCCCCTCAATGTTTGCAGGACGGTGTTCGCTCATTAATTGCTGGTGTAGCAGCGCACGCTCTTTAGGGTTAAGGATTAACTGTTGTAATTGGGGTAATTCGCCGCTGTCCAGCCATATGCCACCGCAGCCAGGGCATTCATCAATTTCCACCACATGCAGTGGGCTGTAAAAGCGGCGAAGCATTACTGTGTCATCGCACGCAGGGCAATTAACCCGCTCATCCAGTGCGGGCAGGGCATGATGAAACTGGCGCAGATGCGTTTCCAGTGCGCGGCCGCGCTCTTCCTGTGGTGATTCAAATAGCGCGAGTGTCTGGTTTTCTAAAAACACACCGCCACAGGCTTCGCTCACAAAGACAGGCACGTATACCAACCCGCATAGAAGTTTACCCTCTCAGAGTGATCCCTGAGGGCTAGACGAAAACGACTTAGATCACGACGCGTTCTCTGCGGCATAGTTATTCTATGTCCAGAGGGCGCAACACAGATGTAAGTCGTTTTGGCCACTCCCTTAGGGCAATTCCCTAAGGGCGAGCTGGCAGGCTTTCTGGCGTTGTTACGCTTGCTTGATTTCGAACCACCAAACTTGTGCAACCAAGCCTAGCCAGAAAAGCCTGACAGTATTGCTGAGTGGGCAAACTTCTATGCGGGTTGGTATCAACCCACGTTAATGCGGGTGAGTTCACTTTGCGTTCGCGGGCACTTCATAGGAAGACTTTCTAAACTACACGGCGAGCGGCGCAAAGGTGGCGCGGGTCAGGCTGGCAAGTAATTGCGGGGCGAGTTCTATTTCCAGTCCGCGTTTACCGGCACTGCAGTAAATCAGTTCCAATTGTGCTGCACTTTCGTCGATAAACGTGGGTAAGGCTTTCTTCTGGCCCAACGGACTGACACCGCCAAGCACGTAACCGGTAGTGCTTTCTACTTTGGCCGGTGGCGCCATTTGTGCTTTTTTGGCTCCGGCCGCTTTAGCCAGTTGTTTTAGGTTTAACTGATGGGTGACCGGTACAATAGCGACCACGAGTTTACCCGAGTCCAGTTCGGCCACCAGGGTTTTAAACACGGTGGGCGCCTCCAGGGCGAGTTTTTCAACCGCTTCCAGGCCGAAGGACTCGGCCTGTTTATCATGCTCATACCTGAGCACCTGGTGAGCATGTTTACCGCGCTCGAGCAGTTTTATTGCAGGGGTCATTGTGGCCTTTCTCAAATTACCGGTTAGTCGTTTACTCTGGCATAAAAGTGAGCGTATGCAAAGGCTTACCTGGCAATAGTGGGGTCATGCGATGCTTAGCATAGTCATCGAAACCGGCTTTATAAAATGCCGAGAGCGGATGACCGGACTGGCCACCCGGAATGGTTAATACCGCTTTATCGAGCTGGCCGGGGCGCACAAACAAGCGCTGGGAAGCACCGAAACTACGGGCCTGAACCGCCGGCATGAAAGTATCGCCATAGCCGGGAATTTCCGGCATGTTTAACGCCTTGCCGAACACCGGGATCTGCCCGGCAAAAGGATGGGTAATGGCTTGCTTATTAACTTTACCCCAGGCCAGGGTCGATAAGTCCTTCGACGCGCCGTGTTTATCCAGCAATTGTTGGCGCGCCTGCTCATACTGACTCAGCATGTAGCTTTGCCAGTTGTTCTGGCCCTCTGGTAACCACTGGGAGTTTTCACTACGAATAAGCTGCCAGATAGCTGGTTCGAGGTTACTGGAAACATACCGCAGACTCAGATGCTTGGGTTTAAGCGCTTCGCTAAGGGGGGCAAATGTGGTGTTAATTACCTGACGACGAAAGTGCTTCACCAGGGTGTAGCCTACCGACTTTGCGCAGGCACAGTTTTGCCAGTTATCCAGCGCTTCGATATCGGCCGCAAAGTAACCAGAATTGCGTTTTAATAACTGACGGAGCAAGGCATGCCAGGGCTGCAAAAAGCGCGCTTCATTATCGAGCTGGATCTGGTAGAAACGTTGTTCGTCAAATTGCTCATAATCGAACAGGCGGTCGCGGATCTGTTGAGCTCGTGCGCCAATAGCATAGCCACCATCGCCAAAGCGGGCGAGGTCGTCAGTGCCAATAACTCGCGAGTTTGCGGTCCAGATACGATGTGATGATGGATTCATGACTACTGGCAGGTCCATTTCATCGATGTTCCATAAACCGTCCAGCTGCTCAGGCGTAATGGCCGTATTATGAGGCACTTTACGGGCCGGGACAGCACCAGCGGGCATCCAGGCAATGTTACCGGCAGTGTCACCAAGGGCAATGTTCTGTACCGGGATGCCGAGCTTTCTGACCACCGGAATGGCTTCCAGTACCGACAGTTTGGTGTCTAGCTGGTTAAGCATGAGATTAACCGCGTAGGGTTCCTGGGCGGTCCATTTTAAGGCATAAAAGCGCGTACCTAACTGACGAACCGGGCCGTACTCGCTGGTGAGCCGCTTATAAGTCTCCGGCTCACCTTTTACGTTGATGGTTTCTTCCACGGCTGTCACTTCGCTGCGGTCAATCAGCACCCAGTCGGCGGTATCCACATAGGCATTAGTGAAGCCCCAGGCGATATGACCATTGGTACCGGCTATGACGCCGGGCACGCCGGGTAAGGTAACCCCGGTCAGCGACACGTCGTATTGGTCCACGGCATAATTAAGCTGGGCGCGATACCAGATAATCGGTACGCGCATGCCTAAATGCATATCACTGGCCAGCAGCGCGTCGCCGGTTTCGGTGAGTGCGCCGCCCACAATCCAGTTGTTACTGCCAATTTCGGTGCGAAAGGCCATTTCGGCCGTCTTGTTGCTCACTGTGGCCGGACGCGCTTTGAACAATGGAATTTCCACATCACCGCTGAGCTGGCTGTTATCCAGCGCAGCCTGATACTGGCTCGGCTGCAAAATAAAGTCGACCATGGGCTGGCCAAACTGATGTTTAATTTCGGTCAGGGTAAGGTCGCGATTCACATTTCCACTTTGTAAATCGAGGTACATGCTGAGGATCACCAGAATACTGTCCTCGGGTGACCAGGGGGCCTGCTCAAAATTAGTCAGGATATATTCGAAGGGGCGGGCAGATTGTTCTTCAACGGCCTGATTAACCCCTTCAGTATAAGCAAGAAGAATGTCTTTTTGTGCTTGGGGCAGCTGCGCATAGATGGTGTTGGCGCGGCGACGGAATTCGTGAAAACGACCGGTTTTATCGACATCGAGGGCCATGCTACCCAGCCACTCAGACAGCTCACCGGCGGCAACCCGACGTTGCAGATCCATCTGGAAGAAACGGTCCTGGCCGTGGGCAAAGCCCAGTAAATACATGGCTTCCTTGCGTGAGTCGGCCTGAATAATTGCCTGGCCGAGGGCGTCGCGCGACAAAGTGGCGGGTTGCTGAACCTGATTGACAATGCGATCACCGTCTAAGGCCGGGAGTGACTGACGAAGGGTAAAGTAAATCGCCATCACTGCAATGATTAACAGGCCAATTGCCGCCAGTACGATCCGTTTTAACCAATTTAACACGTGTAATACTCCCTGTTTTTTCTTATGCTTAAAGCCTTTCGGCGGCAGTTTGATGGTATAGCTCACAGTTTTGTTTGTCGCCACGTCCTAAGCAGTTTAGCATTGTAAAACAATGCATTGGAGTCCAGGAGTCAGCATGGGACCAGTAATGATCGATTGTCGCAGCCTCAGTTTACAGCAAGATGAACGCGACATGCTAGCGCACCCGCTTACCGGTGGTGTGATCCTGTTTACGCGCAATTACGAGTCGGTAGATCAACTCAGGGCGTTGATACAGGATATTCGTGAGGCGGCAGGCAAACCGCTAATCATTGCTGTGGATCATGAAGGCGGCCGGGTACAGCGTTTTCGCCCCGGATTTACCCGGCTACCCGCCATGGGGCAGATACTGCAGCTAACCGACAATGATAATGACGCCGACGCATTAAGTTATGCCTGCGGCGTGATTATGGCTTATGAGCTTAAACAGCTGGACATTGACATTAGTTTTGCACCGGTGCTGGACATTAACGGTGTGTCTAATGTTATTGGCGATCGCGGTTTCTCGCCCGAGCCTGAGGTAGTGAGCCGTCTGGCGGGGTGCCTGATAGACGGCATGCACGCCATAGGTATGCCCTCTACCGGTAAACATTTTCCTGGCCATGGCAGCGTGGTAGCGGACTCACACATTGATACCCCGGTGGATGAACGAGACTGGCAAACCATACAGCAGCAGGATTTGGTGCCGTTTGCAGACCTCATCGCCCGGCAAAAAATTGATGCCATGATGCCAGCTCACGTGCGATTTGCGGCCATCGACGATAAGCCTGCCGGGTTTTCGCCTTACTGGTTACAAACCATTTTGCGCGGCAAGCTTGGCTTTGACGGGGTGATTTTTTCCGATGATTTATCGATGGAAGGCGCAGCTGTGGCCGGTACTTACCCCGAGCGCGCACAACAGGCACTGGCGGCCGGCTGCGATATGGTGCTGGCGTGTAATAATACCACTGGTGCGCTGGCCATTTTAAACGGTCTGCCGCGCACCCTTGAACCCTCTCATCGCCTGAGCCGGCTAACCGGCTGGCAGCTCTCAGCAACGGCAGAGCATGCCTACCAGCAAGCCTGTGAGGTGTGGCAACGCTATGAAAGTTAAAAATAAGGTTATCGTATTCAGCGCTGTGGTCAGCGCGTTGCTGTGGGGCGTACTCGCGGCGAATGGTTTTGAACAGGCACTCAGCCTGACGGCCGCGCTGACGCTGTTAATTGCTATTTTGTGGGTGACCGAGGCACTGCCCATTCCGGTTACCTCTCTGATCCCGTTTGTGGCTTTTCCCATGGCTGGCGTGATTGATTACAAAGAGGCGGCATCGGCATTGGGGAGCCACGTGATCCTGCTATTGATGGGCGCCTTTATGCTATCTAAAGCACTGGAGAAGTCGGGCGTGCACCGGCGCATTGCGGTGTATATGCTGCGCTTATGCGGGGCGTCCAGTGCCAAGCGCCTGGTGCTGGGCTTTATGCTCACCTCGGCAGTGCTGAGCATGTGGATATCCAATACCGCCACCACTTTAATGCTACTGCCCATTGCCATGGCCATTATCACGTCGATGAACTCGCCTAAGCTGGCGGCTGCCTTGTTACTTGGCATCGCATATTCAGCAAGCCTGGGCGGCGTAGGGACACCTATCGGTACACCGCCGAATATTATCTTTATGAGTGTGTATCAGCAAACCACCGGCACGGAGCTCAGTTTTATTAACTGGATGATGACCGGTGTACCCATAGTGCTGATCGCGATCCCGGTTATGGCTTTCTGGCTGACCCGCAAATTAAGTGATATGCCGGAATGCGACTTACCTAAGGCCGGTGACTGGCGGCCGGCAGAAAAACGGGTGCTGACCGTGTTTGGCATTGTGGCGCTGGCCTGGATATTCCGCCCTTACTGGTCGGTATGGATGGGCATGACGCTGGTGAGTGACAGTACTATTGCCATTGCCGGTGTGGTGCTGATGTTTCTGGTACCCAACGGTGATAAAGAAAAGCCCGATCAACTGCTCGACTGGAAAACCGCAGAGGCGATCCCATGGGGCATGTTACTGCTGTTTGCAGGCGGTATTTGCATGGCCAAGGCGTTTACCGCTTCGGGCTTAAGTTTATTGCTTGGTGAAGCACTGACCGGACTATCGGCTCTGCCCATTGTGCTGACTTTGTTAGTACTTTGCCTGGCGGTGAGTTTTGTCACCGAAATTACTTCTAATACCGCCACCGCAACCTTGCTGATGCCCATTCTGGCCAGTGCGTCGGCCGCAATTGGCGTGGATCCTATTGTGCTGATGATGCCTGCCGCCATCAGCGCCAGTTGCGCCTTTATGATGCCGGTAGCCACGGCGCCCAATGCCATTGTGTATGGCAGCGGCCGGATCCCCATTCAGACCATGGTGCGCGAGGGCACCATGCTGAATATTCTGGTGGGACTGGTTATTACTGGTGTGGTGGTCGTAACCCGGTTATAAACGCCTAGCGGCTGACCGGCACATCTGCTACACCGGCTCTGGCGTTGAGATACCGGGCAAATACATACAGCCAGTCGGATAAGCGATTAACGTATTGCTGGGCGAGTTCAGAGACTTCAGTGTGTTTGGCCATGCTGATCATGCGTCGTTCGGCACGGCGGCACACAGTACGACAAACATGAGCCTGCGCAGCTGCCACACAGCCACCGGGTAGAATAAAGCTGGTTTGCGGAGGTAGGTCGGCTTGCATCACATCAATATGGGACTCTAAATCCACCACCGCATCCGGGGCCAGGGTCGAGCTGGCCGATACCGCAAAGCCAACGCTGAACAGGGCATTCTGAATGGCTGCCAGCATCGCTAAGTCGCTGTCGCTGCCTAGTTCATCAGCCTGCAGACGAGCACTTAACAGGCCAATTTGTGCATTGAGTTCGTCGAGACTGCCGTAACATTCGATAATGGCGTCGTCTTTGGCCACTTTTTGTGGCTTGTTGACGTAAAGCTGGGTTTCACCCTGATCGCCGGTTTTGGTATAGATTTTCATGATTAGTCTTGTTCCTCGGCGGGTTGCGGCGCTGCGGGGCGATCGTAACGGCGTATTTGTACCAGCATACCAAACAGCGGGTGGTCAAAATAATGCAACTGCGTACTGATCACGCGGCGCTGCTGAGAAAACGGAATAGAGACCAGTTCGTAGGCCGGCGCAGCGCCGGGCAGGCTAGTGGCCGAAAGCACAGGCTGTCGATAAAACAGCTCGCTGTTAATGTGCAGGTAGGGCACCCGGTTGATGTATTTAAGGTATATCTGTATAAAGCCGTCAAGCTCCCAGATAGGGGATAAACGCTTTATATCCGACTGGGTATTGCCGTCGTCGTTGGTTTCCGGCGGTGCCATCATACCGGCAAAACTGATTGGCTGCGGGTTACTAAGGCGCTGATTCAGCTCAGCAAAAAAGGTGTCTTCCGGTTCGGCCAGCTCGGCGTTTTGCTCGCTACTGGCTTCGTCGCCGGGTGTCAATTGTTGCGGGCGCAGATCACCGTTTTGGGTAAACTGCTGCGCAAAATTCTGACCAGCAAATAACCGCAGGGTTTCGGCTTTGTCCTGACCAAATTTAACCTGCTGACGCCAGCTAAAATGAGCGAGGCGCTCGATACCTTTACGCCAGCGAATGCTGGTGTAGATATCATCCTGGGTGAGCTGGTTAGTTGGCAGCAGGTGCGGGCCGTTAGCCCGTTTAAAATCGGCACCGTGCACATAAAGCGGCGTTTGCTGACGCGGCGGTACATAGAGATCCGGTTGTGGCCACTGCCAGCTTTGCGGATTTAAGCTTGGCTCTGTGGGCGTAACGCAATTGAGCGGGCGGCGTTTTACCCTTACCGGCGAGAGCTGTTGTTCATTTAAATTAAATGACAGCCAGTAGGCCGCGATGGCCCCAGGTGCAGGGGGGATAATGTCAGGCTCTGGCTCACCAAATGTATTTTCTGATGCTTGTATGCCGTGAGCGGCTTCATCTGCCAGCACAAACGGTTCGTCGCTAATGACTTGGCCGTTTTCAACCAGCCCGGCCTGATCATCTAATGCGGGTTCTTCCGGCTCCGGCTCGATATAATACTCGCGCAGGATTTCTTCCTGAGAGGGGGCTTCTGCCCACAGTGGTGACGTGGGGGCGTTGCACACCGGTAATGAGTTATACACCATGGTGATGTCTGGCTGGTAATACTCAGTGAGTAAATCCCAGTCGGTATTGGGTGTACTTAATACCTGTTGACGTTCAAACCGTTCTGCCATATCGCTCACCGCGGTGTCGCGGGCGAACAGCATTACCTCGATGTCGAACCACCATTTGTCTTCGTCGTTAGCGTGTACCGGATAAGCGGTTATACAACTGAGTGCGAGCAGGCTACCAATTATACGCCTCATGCCTGGCTGATCTCCCTGGCAAATTCTTCTATAAGCCCGTCCACCATAGCTAATCGCTCGCGGGCTGTCTCGGTTTTCTTCACGATCCGCAGTTTTTGACTGCCTTCAAACTTAAACATTTTATTGCGGGTTTGTACCAGTTGGATAATAAAACCGGGGTCTACCGGGGTGTCTTCATTAAATTCGATGGTACCGCCGGTGGCGGTCATTTCGACCTTGTGAATCCCTACGCGGCGGGCTTTGAGTTTAAGCTCGGCCACTGCAATAAGGTTTTTCGCGGCATCCGGCAGCAGACCAAACCGATCGATACATTCAATCTGGAAGGCTTCGATATCGTCGCTGTTTTTACAGCTGGCCAGTTGCTTGTACAGAGACAACCGGGTATTCACATCGGCAATGTAATCTTCCGGCAACAGCGCCGGGATGCGCAATTCGATTTCGGTATGCAGGCGGTTAGCATCGCTGAGTGACGGCTCTTTACCGGCTTTAAGGGCATCGACCGCTTGTTCCAGCATATCCATGTACAGTGAATAACCCACACTGGCGATTTGGCCGGACTGGTCTTCGCCGAGTAACTCTCCGGCACCACGAATTTCCAGATCGTGGGTAGCCAGGGCAAAGCCTGCGCCTAAGTCTTCCAGGCTGGCAATCGCTTCCAGACGCTTAGCGGCATCGCGGGTCATGCGCTTAGGATGCGGGGTTAACAAATAGGCATAGGCCTGGTGGTGAGAACGGCCAACCCGGCCGCGCAACTGGTGTAACTGGGCCAGGCCAAGGTGGTCGGCGCGGTCCATTATAATAGTGTTGGCGGTGGGCACGTCGATACCGGTTTCGATAATGGTGGTACACACCAGCACATTAAAGCGCTGATGATAAAAATCACTCATTACCGACTCCAGCTCACGCTCACGCATCTGACCGTGGCCTACAGCTATGCGAGCTTCCGGCACGATTTCGGCGATTTCCTCGGCGGTGCGGGCAATACTTTCTACCTCGTTGTGCAGGAAGTACACCTGACCGCCGCGCAGAATTTCACGCATGATGGCTTCGCGTATTACCGCTTTATCGCGCTGTTGCACAAAAGTTTTGATGGCCAGACGCTTGGCCGGGGCGGTGGCAATAATCGATAAATCACGCATGCCCGACATGGCCATATTCAGCGTACGCGGGATTGGCGTAGCGGTAAGGGTAAGAATGTCTACATCGGCGCGCAGGGCTTTAAACTTCTCTTTCTGGCGTACGCCAAAGCGGTGTTCTTCGTCGATGATGACAAGGCCAAGATCGTTAAACTGAATCGTATCGCTGAGCAGTTTATGGGTACCCACCACAATATCAACGGTGCCGTTTTCGATGCCGTCCATCACCGATTTGGTGGCTTTACCGCTAACAAAGCGGGATACCACCTCAATGCGAAACGGCCAGTTGGCAAAACGGTCTTTAAAGTTTTCGAAGTGTTGCTGTGCAAGCAGGGTAGTGGGTACCAGAATGGCCACCTGTTTACCCTGATTAGCGGCTAAGAAAGCGGCGCGCATAGCCACTTCGGTTTTACCAAAGCCTACGTCACCGCACACCAGGCGGTCCATAGCCTGCGGGCTGCCCATATCCTGAATAACCGCGTTGATGGCCTGAATCTGATCGGCAGTTTCTTCAAATGGAAAGCTGTCGGCAAAGGATTGATATTCTTCCCAGGTAATGGGGTAGGCAAAGCCGGGCTTGGCAGCGCGTTTGGCATACACATCGAGTAGTTCTGCGGCGACGTCGCGCACCCGCTCGGCAGCTCTCTTCTTGGCTTTTTCCCAGGCATCGGAGCCTAAGCTATGTAATGGCGCTGAATCCTGTTCACCGCCGCTGTAGCGTGAAATTAAGTGCAGCGAGGCCACCGGTACATATAACTTGGCCTGTTTGGCGTACTCAATGGTTAAAAATTCGGTAGTGACGCCACCGGCATCCAGGGTTTGCAGGCCAATATAGCGGCCTACGCCGTGGTCGAGATGCACCACCGGCTGACCTACAGACAGTTCCGCCAGGTTTCGAATAATGGCGTTTTCGTCGGTAGGCTTTTGCGCGGTTCGCAACCGCCGCTGACTGATCTTATGGCCGAGTAACTGGGTTTCGGTGATAAACAGTAATTCACCGTCGGGATTTCTCCAGCGGAAACTGTGTTCCACCATGCCAATAGAGATACCTACGGTTTCGTGGCTGGTAAGAAAATCATCGAAGTGGGCAAACTCTACGGGCTTAATTTGGTACTTGCTTAATATACCGAGTAGGTTTTCCCGGCGGCCCTGTGATTCGGCACAAAACAGCACTTTGGCACCGCGCTCGCTGGCCTCTGACAGGGTGGCTAGTAAGGCTTGTGCGGGCTGCTTTTTTTGCGGATTTAAGGCGATATCGTCGAGCTTTTCGCAATGCAGGTTGTGTTTGCCGGCTGCCTCGTCGAGGGGCTGTGAAGCCAGCGCGACCCGAGGCCATTGTTTGAGTCCGGCAAATAATTCGTTTACCGGTAAAAACAGCTCCATAGGAGCCAGCAACGGGCGGTGTTTGTTGTAGCGGTATTGCTCATAGCGCTCGTTAAGATCTGCCCAGAAGAATTCGCAGGCATCACTGACATCACCATGCAGCAAAATAAGGGTGTCGGGATGAAAGTAATCAAATAACGTGGCGGTTTTCTCGAAAAACAGCGGCAGATAATACTCCACTCCGCTTGGCATGGTGCCACGGGTAATTTGATTAAACACCGATTCAGCGCTGTTACTGGCGTCGAAGCGCTCTAAAAATTGCTGACGAAACAGGTTGAGCGCGGCTTTATCGGTGGGGAATTCCCGGGCCGGTAACATGCGGATCTCTTCCACCGCATTGCTGGAGCGCTGGGTGTCGGTATCGAACAGGCGAATACTGTCGACCTCGTCATCGAACAAATCAATACGATAGGGATCTTTAGAGCCCATGGGGTAAAGATCGATAATACTGCCGCGAATAGAAAACTCACTGTGACTCATTACCTGGCTGACATGCAGATAACCGGCTTGCTCTAACTGGCGGCGGAACTGGTCGCGATCCAGTTGCTGGCCACGCTTTAACAGCAACAAGTGCTGGCCAATGTATTCCACCGGGGCCAGACGCTGCATCAGGGTATTGATGGGCACAATAAAAATGCCGCTGGGTTCCTGGGTTAACCGGAACAGGGTTTCCAGACGCTGGGAAATAATATCTTGATGTGGCGAGAACGTATCGTAAGGCAAGGTTTCCCAGTCGGGGAACAGGGTTACCGGAACACTATGCTGACTGCCCTGAAAATAGCGGATTTCTTTTTCGAGTTTGAGCGCCGAAGGCGTATCGGCGGTGACCAGCACGATAGGGCGGCGGGCCTGTTGACTGGCCTGGGCAACGGCGAGCGCGCGGCTACTGCCTTGTAACTGCCCCCATTGTTGTTGGTCCTGAAAACCGGCTGACGACTTGGTTTTGGGCAGTGGCAAAGAATTAAGCGTGGTTGTCATGATTCCTTAACGATTCTTTTTTAGAGCGTTTTTATTTAGGGCTTGCAGATTAAGCGTTTTTATTCTGGCTGCGCTTGCGAAGCTGCTGCGTTTGTAAATGCAAACTGGCTCTGACTAACAGTTCCTGATCCTGTTCGCGGATCCGGGTAAAAATGAAGGCTATATGGTAGCCGTCCGATTCCTGCTGGCAAGTAATAACTTCGCCGTAGCAGAAAATGGCCGCGGCTTCTTCGGAGACGAACAGTTTAAGTTCTGCCTGAGTGCCTACATCCAATGGGGTGGGGTGTTCAATGATCACGCCACCGCCGCCGAACCTGATACTTTCAAAGCGGTAATCCGGATCGTCCTGTTGGTGTAAAATGTAAGACATCATCAAATCGATTTTGCGTGACTGATGATTAAGGTAATTAACCAGTTCGGATGCGTGGTCGCTAAGGTTACGCAACGGGCGCAGCGCCTGAGATTCGATAGAAGCCATCTCGCTTGCTATGCGAAAGGCATAGGGCATGTGGTCTTCGAGTTGTTCGTTGTCTGGCAGGGCAAAGTGCTCGTCGAGCTGACGCATATTGACCTTAATAGCGTGGCTGATTAAGAAAAACTCATTAAACTGAGCTTGTTTTTCTGCCAGGGTTAACGATTCCACAATACTCTCCAGGCTGACTTGTGTGCAGGGTAGCTTACACGTATTATGCACCGAGCTTAAGTCTTTGTTTATCATTAAAACGTACAACGTACCGTATTGATTAAGAGTAGTGCAGGGAAAGATGAATACCAAGCCCCCACTGCCCAGGTACAGGTGAAATTTCATGGCCTATCCGCTTTCCGCCTATATTGCACTGCGTTACTCCACCGCAGGCAAACACAACAGCTTTGTAGCCTTTATTAACCGCTTCTCGGTAGCCGGGATAGCGTTGGGGCTTATGTCGCTGATTATTGTGCTATCGGTAATGAACGGCTTTGAAGCCCAGCTGCGCCAGCGGATTTTAGGCATTGTGCCACAGGTGGTAGCGCATAACGCCAGTGTTGAGGACGTGCTGCAACTGCCCTTAACGGAAGTGCGTGCCGCGAGCCCTTTTAGGGAAGCCGAAGGCCTGGTGCAATCCCGTCAGGCCCTGCGCGGCGTGCAATTGCAAGGCGTGGACCCGGCAACCATGGCCAAACACAGCATTGTGAGCGACTACATGCTGGAAGGTAATTTTGAGCGCCTTGAAGAGATTAAGTTTGGCGCTATCATCAGCCGCGCACTGGCGCAGGAACTGAGCGTGAATGTGGGCGACCAAATACGGGTAATGGCTGCCGGTGCCAGTGTTTATACGCCCTTTGGCCGCATGCCGAGCCAGCGTTTGGTAACCATTGCCGCATTATTTAACCTGGGCTCACAGCTTGACGACAAAGTGATTTATTTACGGCTGGACGATTTAACCCGGTTACTGCGTAAACCTAAAGACAGCCCGGCGGATGTGCGGCTGTTTTTAAACAATGCGTTTAATTATCAGGGCGTAGTGGCTGAGCTTGAACAGGCGGATTATTCAACAAGTAACTGGCGTTCGCGCCAGGGGCCGTTGTTCGATGCGGTAAAAATGGAAAAGAACATGATGTTTTTAATGCTGCTGCTGATTATTGCGGTGGCGGCATTTAATATTGTGTCGGCCCTGGTGATGGTGGTGTCGGAAAAAAGTGGTGACATCGCTATTTTACTCTCCCAGGGCATGACGGTAGCCACGGTGCGCGCCATATTTATGCTCAACGGTATCTTTAACGGCCTTAAAGGCGCCCTGATTGGGGCCGTGCTTGGCATTTTAGCGGTTGTGTATATCAACGATATTCTGGAACTGCTGGGAATATATCTGGCGTTATCTGCCGACGGGCCAGGTTTACCCATTGATATACAATGGCATCAGGTGGTTTGGGTAACCCTGTTTTCCTTAGGGTTATGCTTGCTGGCGAGCTGGTATCCCGCGCAACGGGCCATGAAAGTACAACCGGCTAAGGTTTTACAGCAGGAATCGTAAAAACTTGATTAAATGGTCAGGTTTTTGGGTTTTGCCGTGCATTGTGGCATAAAATTTTCTATAATCTTTTTCTTTTCTTTCGCTCGGTTACCGATTCTATGAATAAAGTCTTTATTACGTCGGCGGATCTGCTTCAGGATTCATTTCGACTTGCCTCCAAAGTGTATAAGGACGGCTTTCGTCCGCAATTTATTGTTGGGATCTGGCGGGGCGGCGCGCCAATTGGTATTGCGGTACAGGAGTTTTTTGAATTTAAAAAATTCCCCACCGACCATATAGCGGTAAGAACCTCTTCTTATTACGGCATTAACAAGCAAAGCAAAGAGATTCGCGTACACGGCCTGCATTATCTGATTGAAAATGCCAATGCCGAAGACGCACTGCTGATTGTTGATGATGTATTTGACTCGGGCCGCAGCGTAGACGCATTAATTAAGCAAATTAAAAAGCTAATGCGCCTGAACATGCCAAAAGATATCCGTATTGCCTGCCCGTATTACAAGCCGCAGAACAATAAAACCGATATCGTGCCTGACTATTACGTAAACGAAAGTGACGATTGGTTAGTGTTCCCGCATGAAATTGCAGACATGAGTGAAGAAGAAGTGCGCGCCGGTAAAACCGAACTGGCCGATGTTATGGATATTCTTTACGATAAAGAGTAAGGCATTAGTACTGGCTAGATACTGAGGCGGGACAAGGGGCTGATGACACCATTACCGCCTTGTTGCAGTACGTGTGTGTAAATTTGAGTGGTGCGGACATCGGCATGACCCAACTGATGTTGGACGGTTCGAATGTCGGCACCAGCGGCCAGTAAATGTGTAGCGAAAGAATGGCGTAGCGTATGAGGGGTAACATGTTTGGTGATCCCAGCATCTGAACTGGCGCGCTTCACATTGCGTTGTAATTGTTTCTCATCGATATGATGCCGTCGCAGTTGTTTTGTTTCGGGATCGATACTCAGACGCTGAGAGGGAAACAAGTACTGCCACTCCAGTGTTTTATTGCGTTGTTGGTACTTTTTACGTAATCCTGCTGGCAGCCAGGCGCCAGCAAACTGAGAAACGTTCAGGTCTCTTATAAGAGTTTGTTCCACTTGCTCAATTTGTGTTTTTAATAACGGAATTAGTGCCTCAGAAAGCGTAACTACCCGATGTTTGCCCCCTTTGCCAAACCACACTCGTATGCACTTGTAATCAAAATCAATATCACCCGCTCTAAGGCGAACACACTCCATCAAACGAAGCCCGCTGCCGTAAAGTAGTGCTATAGCCAGATAGTGTTGTTTGCTTACCCGACCGAGCAGGGCTTTTACTTCATCCTGAGTTAATACTACCGGCAGTTTACGTTCCCGTTTACTGTTCAAAAACGTCATCTCTTCAGGTAAGGGGCATTCCATAAATTTGTTGTATAAAAACAAAAGTGCATTAAGCGCTGTTGCCTGAGTTGATTTTGCGCATTGTTTGCGGACTGCCAGGTGAGTAAGGTAAGCCTCAACATGTTCGGCACGCATTTGCTGTGGCTCGGTGAATTTATGAAAACGAATAAAGTCGGTTATCCAGGTTAAATACGTCTCGATTGTCCGCTTAGCGTAGCCACGCGTGAGCATAAACTCATAAAGTTGGTGTAAAAATTTTGATTTCATTGAGATACGCGGCAGTAGATATTGAATACAGGATAAGAAGCAACTAATTGAGTTAAAACTGGCACGACGTAGAGTTTTTTGACAGGAAGCGTGTTTTACCCCAAACCATAAGGTAAGTAGGGAATGGTGTATTTCACGCACAACAAAAAACACCAAACTAGCCATATACTTCTATGTTTGATATTTTTAAGATAATCTGGGATTTTAAACCAGTGAAATTACACCACTATGGAACTTTTATTTAGACTATTTTGGTGTCTATTTAATAGTTATAAGCCACGTTGTATATGAAAAAATTTCAGATTATTTTTGGTACTACTCTTTTCATTTCCCTAGTGCTTTCTGCCTTGTTCAGGCTGTTAGGAATAGAGCAATATCAGGTAATTTCAGGTGTACCAGGTCTGATAATTTTATTTTTAATTTTTCTGGGGCATTTCGTAACACTAGATGATGATCTCGCCGGTGGTTGGTCTAATCCTGATGCCTCAAAAAAAGTTGCTCTACTGTCAGTTGGGGAGCTTGCATTAAAATTTGTTGCGTTGTTATTTGGCCTTTGGCTAGTACTAAGTTAATTTAAACAGTGGCTTATAACAAACCACTTAAGGCACTCGCTTCGCTCGCTGGGACGCTAACACATGGGCTGCGTCACTTCGTTCCGTATTTTAGCCCATGTGTTATCGCCCCTTAGTGGGGTGTTATACACAAGGAGGGAACCCTACGTGTCAGAAGAAAATATCAAAAAAATTGTAAAGCGATACAAACTTCTTTCATCTTTTTGGCTGTTTGTTTTTTTAATTATCGCAATGTTTGCCAACTGGGCACTAATAGAGTCAAATATTCGTAACCACTCGGAGCTTGGCCTTGCATACTATTCAAGTGATACAGGCTTTATTTGGGGCGCTATCATTTTTGGCTTAAATGTAGTTCTGCAGTTACTTTTCTACTCTCTAGAAAAAATCCTGCTCTTTTTGCAGCAAGAAAGCAGCTCTTCGAATTAAGTTGTGTATAACAAAAAAATTAAGTTCGCTCGCTGCGCGGGCTGGGACGCAAACATGTGGGCTGCTCACTTCGTTCGGA
>CETH01101881.1_pt1 | contig 33279 bp, 29 predicted proteins | sample 361461 | NCBI WGS metagenome assembly CETH01 (sample SAMEA2622695, study PRJEB7988) | marine metagenome | isolation source: saline water (ENVO:00002010), including
AATATTGGGAACCAGCTAAGTGGGTTGCAAAAATTAGATCAATGAAAACTGACCATAATGCATTGTTTTTAATTACAAACATGAAAACAGGACACAGTGGTGCATCTGGAAGATTTAATTATTTAAAGGATCTAGCTAAAGAATATGCTTTCTTTTTAGATTTAGAAGAGAAAATAGATTAAAAAAAATAAATTATTTTTGCACATTACAAATAAACCATATGATCCAAAGGGGACATATTCACAATAATATTTTGGATCTAATAGGAGATACTCCTATGATTCGATTGAATAGAAGCGTAAAGTCATTTCAAGGAGAATTTTATGCTAAATATGAGGGTTTTAATCCTGGGCATTCCAGTAAAGATAGGATAGCTCTTTTCATTATTGAAGATGCTGAGAAAAAAGGATTAATAAAGGATGGATCTACAATTATTGAAACTACTTCTGGTAATACTGGATTTAGTTTAGCAATGGTTGCATTGGTCAAAGGGTATAATTGTATTTTATCAGTTACAGACAAATCCTCTAAAGATAAAATTGAAATGTTAGCTGCAATGGGAGCCAAAGTTTATGTTTGCCCAGCAAATGTTAGTCCTGAAGATCCTAAATCGTATATCAATTTTGCAAAAAAAATTCATGAAAAAACTGATAATTCAGTTTATATTAATCAATATTTTAATGAACTAAATGTAGACGCACATTATTCCACAACTGGACCTGAAATTTGGAAACAGATGGATGGTGATATAACACATTTTATTGCTTGCTCCGGAACAGGAGGTACAATTTCTGGTGTGGCAAAATATTTAAAGGAAAAAAAATCAAATATAAAAGTAATAGGAGTTGATGCATATGGGTCTGTTTTAAAAAAATATCACGAAACAGGAATTCTTGATCCAGGAGAAATTCATCCATACAAAATAGAGGGATTGGGTAAGAATTTTGTTCCGTCTTCAACTAAGTTTGAATTAATTGATTCTTTTGTTAAAGTTTCTGATAAGGAAAGTGCTCATTCTGCTCTTGAATTGACAAAAAGCGAGGGAATTTTTTTAGGATATACATCAGGGGCAATATTCCAAGCTTTGAAACAACTTTCTCGCAACAATGAATTTAAAAAAGAAAGTAGAGTAGTAGTTATTCTCCCTGATCATGGGTCAAGATATATGAGTAAAATCTATAGTGGTGAGTGGATGTTTGAAAATGGATTTTATGATAAATCAGATACTGATCTAAAAAAGATAGAGTACATTTAAAATTTTTACTGAAGATGGTTGAAGATTTATTTAGCAAAATATATAAAAACAAGGGGCCTCTTGGAAAATGGGCCTCCCAAGCAGAAGGTTATTTTGTCTTTCCAAAACTTGAAGGTCCAATTTCTAATAAGATGAAATTTAATGGAAAAGAGGTTATTACTTGGAGTGTTAATGATTATTTAGGTTTAGCAAGTCATCCTGAAATTAGAGATATTGATGCAAAGGCGGCCAAAGAATATGGTTCAGCATATCCAATGGGAGCAAGGATGATGTCAGGTCATACTAAGCTTCATGAAGAATTAGAAACAAAGCTATCTGATTTTGTAAAAAAGGATTCCTCATATATACTGAATTTTGGATATCAAGGAATTTTATCAACTATCGATAGTTTGGTTTCAAAAGATGATGTAATTGTTTATGATGTTGATTCTCATGCATGTATTGTAGATGGTGTTAGATTACATTTAGGTAAAAGGTTTACTTTTAAACATAATGATATTGAGAGTTTAGAAAAAAATTTAAACCGAGCGACAAAAGTTTCTTCCCAAACAGGTGGGGGCATATTAGTTATATCCGAAGGAGTTTTTGGTATGAGGGGTGAGCAAGGTAAGCTTAAAGAAATAGCTTCTTTAAAGAAGAAGTATAGGTTTAGATTTTTAGTTGATGACGCACATGGATTTGGAACGCTAGGTGAAAATGGCTCAGGAACTGGACATGAACAAGGCATTCAAAATGAAATAGATGTTTATTTTGCAACTTTTGCAAAATCTATGGCTTCAACTGGAGCTTTTATTGCTGGTGACACTGAGATAATAGATTACTTGAGGTATAATATGCGTTCTCAAATGTTTGCTAAATCACTTCAAAGTCAATTGGTCTTTGGCTTGATTAAACGTCTTGAAATTTTAAAAAAATATCCAGAACTTAAAGAAAGACTTTGGGAAAATGTAAATTTTCTTCAAAATGGTCTTAAAGATAAAGGTTTTGACATTGGAAATACAATGAGCTGTGTAACTCCTGTTTATTTAAAAGGAAGTATACCCGAAGCCATGACTTTAGTTAAAGATCTTCGAGAGAATTATGCTATTTTTTGCTCAATAGTTGTATACCCAGTAATTCCAAAGGGTTTAATTCTCTTGAGGCTAATACCAACCGCATCGCACACAAGAGATGATATAGATATTACATTAAGGGCTTTTTCTGAGATAAGAACTAAATTAGATAAAGGCTTTTACAAAGCAAATTAAAGTTCTAGGTTTAAATTGGATATTTATTCGTTAAGCATAACAGGCATAACAAGCATTGTTATATCTTCAGCTCTGTCTTTACTGTCTATCGGGGAAATTATTCCAGCTTTATTAGGAAGAGACATTGAAAGAGTAATTTCATCACAATCAATATTGTTTAACATTTCAAGAATAAATCTTGAATTGAAACCTATTTCCATATCATCACCTTTATAATCGCAATTTAATCTCTCTTCAGCTTTATTGCTAAAGTCAATATCTTCAGCAGATATATGTAATTCAGAGCCGGCCATCTTTAATTTAATTTGATGCGTTGTTTTATTCGAAAAAATACTCACCCTTTTTATAGAATTTAATAAACTTGATCGATTTATTTTTAAAACATTAGGATTTTCCTTAGGAATCACAGCCTCATAATTAGGATATTTACCATCAATTAAACGGCAATTAAGACTATAATTTGTAAATAAGAAAACAGCATTATTATCATTGTACTCAATTGTTACATCTTTTTCTAGATCTTGAAGAATACCTCTTAATAATTGAAGAGGTTTTTTTGGCACAATGAATTCAGCTTTTTCAATACTTGATGAGTCCATAGTTCTTCTATATTTAACCAATTTATGCGCATCAGTAGCAACAAAAATAATTTCACTTTCATAAAATTGAAAAAAAACTCCACTCATAATTGGTCTTAAATCATCATTTCCAGAGGCAAAAAGAGTTGAATCAATTGCTTTTCCAAGTAAATCCCCTGATATTTTAGTTTTTGCTGGGTCTTTTACTTGAATAGGCTTAGGAAATTCTTCCCCATCAAAATAGGCTAAACTATATTTGCCGCTATTAGCACTAATTTCAATGGTATTTTGATCATTTTTAATAAAAGTTAAAGGTTGATCTGGAAAAGTTTTTAAAGTATCGACAATCAATTTTGCCGGTATGGCAATCATTCCCTTATCTTCTGATTCAACATCTATGGTTGAAGACATGGAAGTTTCTAGGTCTGAGGCTGATAAAATCAATTGATTAGAGTTCAAATGAAATAAAAAATTATCTAAAATAGGTAGAGTATTAGTACTGTTAATTATACCTCCAAGAATCTGAAGTTCTTTTAACAGCTTTTCACTTGAAACAATAAATTTCATTCGCTAGGTTATTAATAATCAAATATAGGTTTAAAGAAAAAGATAATAAACTTAACTTATCAAAAGTTATTTACTAAATTTTATTTTTCTATTCATTATACCTATAAAACCAATAATATAAACAAAGATGGGTATTGTAAAAAGCATAAAAATTTTCCAGAAAACCCCATTTATTGAAACTTTAGACTCATTTAAAAGACCAATATTTATTTCTTTATTTTTAATTTTCAGTAGTGATTCGTTTTTCATTAAATAATGAACACAGTCATTAAGAAAGCTCTTGTTAGAATAGAAATTATTGGTCCATTTGTCATAACCCAACTCTAAAGGAGCATTTTGCTCTATTTGATTTTCAGCTAATTCTCCGTCACCGATAACAATAATTGCGCTTTTTCCATTTTCTAGTTTGGATTCTGTTATTTTACCTGGTTTGATTTTATTTTTATATGCAGATTCAAAAAGCCCTTTGACTAAGACTCCAAGAAATTTAGATTGGGTTTTAAAATCGGATGGAGAAAAACTTGAAATAGACTCTTCAAGCGATATTAAAAAAGGGATCTTTTTTACTCTGGATAATTTTGAACTTTTGATTAAAATCTCTTTATCTAAATTGTTTCTTAATGTATCTATACTTATTGGAAATCTTAGCATAATTTCACTATTACCTTTGCCAATAAAATTATTTTGAATTGGCATGGATAGAGGATAATAACTAAATGGAACAGGTATATATTCTGATTCATTATTTTGACCTTTAGCCAAAACGATTGGAGCGCAATACATGTCCTCAACAATATTTCTATTTAAACGGATTCCATATTTAAAGAATACATCGTCTAGATTAAGATCATTAAATAACGCAAGAGACTTCCCTCCGGTCTTAAATAAACTGTCTTTATCTAAATTAAAATTATTTAACAACCAAATACTTTTCCCACCACCAATAGTATATTGATCAATAATATATTTTTCTTTATAATTAAATTTCTTTTTGGGATTTGAAACAATAAGAAGTTCAAATCGATTTAAATTTTCTAAAGTTTTTTGAGGATCATTTTCTAAAGCTTTTAAATCAAAAGAGGCAACTTGATAATATTTTTGTAAACTTTTTACAAAATCAGTTAGTAGAATATCCCTAGATGTTTTGTGAGAGGTTAATACAGCAATTCTTCTTTTTTGTTTGAGATTAATTTCAAAAAACGCTTCATAAAAACCTTTTTCAAGTTCCCTTATAGATCTATTTATTTTTTCAATTTTATTATCACCTAAGTTTCTTTTTGTTAATGAAACTAAAACAGACCTTCTGTTGTTACTTACAATAGCCCAAGGAAAGAAAATAGTTCTTTCAATATTCTGACCCTGATTCTCTATAGAAATCTCAGGTGAAATACCATATTTTTCCATCTCATTAATTAATGAATTCAAGTCATCTTCGCCATCAAAAGGATTAATAAATTCAAAAATAATTTTTTCAGATTTTTGATTCATTGATTTAAGTAATTCCTTTGTTTCTCTTCTAAGCCGATGATATTCAGCAGGCATTCTACCATGAAGAAGAATGTCAATTTTAATGGGCTCTTTAAGTTCTTTTAAAAGAACCTCTGTTTCATTTGATATTTTATATCTTTTGTCAGATGTAGAGTCAAATCTATACGGGATTATTTGTCCAACAAATAAAATTATAGTCATTACAAGAAAAATTTTTAAAACTTTTAACATCTGAATTGTAAAATTATTTCTTCATTCTACTTAAATTAATAGCACTTAAATATATAAATAGATAGTTTAGAGCAAAAAAGTATGAAATATCTTTAATTGATATTATCCCTTGATTTAGACTAAAATAATGTTCTTTGATCCCAATATAATTAATCATATCATATACTTTTGGATCATTAATAAAATCAAAAAATTCATTAATAAAGAATAGAAAAAAACAAATAAAAATTGATATGATAAAGCTAACAATTTGATTGTTTGATAGGACCGAGCTGAAAATAGAAATTGAAATAAAACTACAGCTTAGTAAAAGTAAGCCAATATATGATGTAATTGTACTGCCAATATCAATTAATGCTGTATCATCTTTCAATGAATAAATTCCAATAAAATATATTACAGTAGGAATTATATTAAAAATAGAAATTATAAAATAGCCAATAAATTTTCCAAGAACTAATTCAATATTCTTTATTGGCTTTGAAAATAGAATTTCAATTGTTCCTGTTTTTAGTTCATTGCTAAAACTTTTTATGCAAATTGATGGCAACAGAAAGATTAATATTATTGGTGATAGAGAAAAAAAGGTATTTAAGTCAGCAAAACCAGCATTTAACAAATTAAACTGATTATCTAATATCCATGTAAATAGAGTCGTTGTAGTTAGAAAAACAGTTATAATTGTATAACCTACCCAACTTGAAAAAAAATCATTTATTTCTTTTTTAGCAATTATCCACATTTTTATTCAAATTTAACAGTTATAGGATCTCTATAGTCCAGTCCAAACAAACTTGCTGCACTGCCATAGGTTTTCGGATTACTTTTGTATATGCCTAGTTCTAGATGATTCGCAGAATTAAATATTGCAATTTTCTTTCCGTCTTCTTCTCTTTTTTCTTTAGGACTTGAAAAATCAATCGCATCAGTGTAACTATCATAAATATTTTCAAACTTAACAGTTCTTGCAAAAATTTTATAATCTCTCGATTTACCGATTTTATTAAAAAATCTTCTATTAATATTGGTCACAACATTCCCATAGTTATCAATATAAATTACGCTCCCTAAAATTTGATTTTCTTTATTGTTTACTACTGGATTTATATTTGTTATTTGTTTAATTGTCTTTATAGCTTTACCTATTACTTCTAATTTACCCATTCGTGATAAGTGAGATGCCACTTTAACAAAAGCGTCAAGTACATAAAAAGAAGGAGATTCATTTTCGTGAATATTAATTTCTACTATTTTTTCTGCTTTGAGATCATCTTTAATCATAGAAAAAATTCCATTGTCAGATCCTATGAAGTAATGCCCTTCAAAAAGCATTGCTATGTGCCTATTTTCAGGAGTTAATTCTGATTCAACTCCTATAATGTGAATTGTTCCTTTTGGGAAAGTTTTATAAGCATTTTTTAAAACATATGCTGCCTCTGAATGATTATAGGGCTGTATTTCATGAGAAATATCAATAATCAATGCATTTTTCACCCCACTGAGAATAGCTCCTTTTACTGAGGCTACAAAAAAATCTTTATTGCCAAAATCGGTAGTTAGAGTTATAATTGACATTGTTAAGATTAATAATAAAAATTAATTAAATTTGAATATTAAGACAACTATAAGCAAAATTAAATATTTTTAACTCACTAGCCCTTGACGGAATTAAAAATTGAACTTGAAGAGTTAAATTCACAAGATTTTTTCGGTCAACAAAATCGTAATATTAATAAACTTCGATCTTGTTTTCCGAAGTTAAAAATTGTTGCTAGAGGAAATTCCATAAAAGCTTTTGGAGAAGAAAAGTATTTGAGGAAGTTTCAAAAAGACCTTATGCTGCTTATCGAGCACTTTAATAGATATAATATTCTAGACGAAGAAACTATTGGAGGCATAATCCTTAAAAATGATTTTATTAGCGAAGATCTTAAATTAAATGATGAAAAATTAATTTTATATGGTGTTAGCGGAAAGATTATAAAAGCCATTACAAAAAATCAAACAAGATTGGTTAGTCTTTCAGAATCTAATGATTTGGTTTTTGTAATTGGTCCTGCGGGAACTGGCAAAACTTACACAGCAATAGCAATAGCTGTTAAAGCATTGAAAGAAAACAAAGTTAAAAAGATCATTCTTACAAAACCCGCAATTGAAGCCGGCGAAAATCTTGGATTCTTGCCTGGAGATCTTAAAGAAAAATTAGACCCTTACATTCAACCTTTATATGATTCTTTATATGAAATGATACCTTCTAATAAACTGTCTGCTCATTTAAGAGATAAAACTATAGAGATTGCACCACTGGCATATATGAGAGGAAGAACTCTTGATGAAGCCTTTGTAATTTTGGATGAGGCACAGAATACCACAAGAGCTCAAATGAAAATGTTTTTGACTAGAATGGGAAGAAACGCAAAATTTATAATTACCGGTGATCCAGGTCAAATAGACCTGCCTAAAGGTATTAAATCTGGACTTGAAGAGGCCCTAATGATTTTAAAAGAAACAAAAAATATAAGTATTGTAAAACTTGATGATATAGATGTAATAAGACATCCATTAGTTAAAAAAATAATTAAAGCATATGAGGGTGATAAATAAAGAAAATATTGATTGATGAATACAATAATAAATACATCACTTGATTTACCTGGACAAATTTCAAAATACAGGGGTAAGGTTAGGGATGTTTATTATCTTGAGAATAATATTATAATTGTAATTTCTACTGATAGACTATCTGCCTTTGATGTCATTATGCCCAAAGGAATTCCATACAAAGGTCAAATTCTAAATCAAATAGCAGCCAGAATGATCAATTCTACATATGATATAGTTCCAAACTGGGTAAACGATTCACCAGATCCTAATGTAACAATAGGAGTTGCTTGCACACCTTTTAAAGTGGAGATGGTAATTAGAGGTTATTTATCTGGTCATGCTGCAAGAGAGTATAAAATTGGTAAAAGAACAATTTCAGGCGTAGAAATGCCTGAAGGAATGATTGAAAATGACCGTTTTCCAAATCCAATCATTACACCTTCTACAAAAGCTGAATCAGGACACGATCAAGATATTTCTAAAGAAGAAATAATATCAAATAAAATTGTATCTGAGTCTGATTATTTAAAACTTGAGCAATATACTCATAGTCTTTTCAAAAGAGGTACTGAGATTGCAAAGAAACAAGGTCTAATTTTAGTTGACACTAAATATGAATTTGGATTATCTCCAGATGGTTCTATTCTTTTAATAGATGAGATTCATACTCCTGATTCTTCTCGTTACTTTTACTTGGATGGTTATAAAGAAAGACAGGAAAGAGGCGAGCCTCAAAAACAACTTTCTAAAGAATTTGTTCGCCAATGGTTAATTTCAAAGAATTTTCAGGGTCTTGAAAATCAAAAAATTCCTAATATGAATATTGAAAAGATTGAATCTATATCTAATAGGTATATAGAGCTTTATGAGAAAATTCTTGGTGAAAGTTTTGTTAGACAAGAAAGTGATTCAATTGAAAAACGAATTGAGAATAATATTCTCGATTATTTAAGGAGTATTTAAATTTTTATTATCAAAAAAGACCATTAATAATAGACTGAATTTTTATCTCGTTCACAAACTTATCTTTAAAATTTTTCCTAAACCATGTTAATTGTTTTTTTGCATATCTATTAGTATTCTTAATTATTTCATTTTCCACCTGTTCTCTACTTATTTTTTTATCGAAAAAATCAAACCATTCTCTATAACCTATTGTTTGCATTGCATTATTTTCTTTATGTTGATGTAATTTTCTCGCCTCTTTTTCTAGTCCATCATCAAACATTATTTTGAGTCTTGATTTTATCCTTTGATGTAGGATTTCTTTAGGAAGATCTATGATAATAGTTTTTATTTCAAATGATTTTTTTTTAGTTTTTTTGTTGAGAAAACTAGAATATGGTTTCCCGGTAGTTTTATAGACTTCTAAAGCCCTAATTAATCTTCTGGGGTTATTTTGATCAACCTTTTTATAGTAAATTGGATCAACATTTGACAGCATATTTTTAAGTGATTCAATGCCGCTTTGATGATATATCTTTTCTATTTTGTTTTTTACAGATAAAGGGACTTTAGGAAAGTAGTCTAGACCATTTATAACAGATTTTGCATATAAACCTGAACCTCCTAACATGATTACTATTTCTTTGGTTTTAAATAATTTTTTTAAAAGAGAATTAGTATCTTCTGCAAAGTCCCAAGCATTATAATTTTCAAATATACTCTTGTGTTGTATAAAATGGTGAGTAACTCCTTTTCTTTCTTTCATTGAGGGAATTGATGTGCCGATTGTCATTTCCTTATAGAACTGTCTAGAATCACAGGAAATAATTTCGGTTTCAAAATTTTTAGCTAATTGTACTCCAAGATCAGTTTTACCTGATGCTGTTGGTCCTCCAACGTAGATTAAAGTCTTTTTAAACATCGTTTAAAACACCACCGCATTTATGACAATAAATCGCTTTATCTTTATGGTTATCATTTGAACAGTGAGGACAATGTTGAGTATTTGTGTCTATTTTTTTAGGCTTTTGCATGACAAACTCAGCAGAAACTATCCCAGTGGGCACTGCAATAATTCCATAACCTAAAACCATAATAAATGCAGCTATAAACTGACCAATAGGAGTTATGGGCGCAATATCTCCATACCCTACAGTTGTTAGAGTAACGATACACCAATAAATACTTTCCGGAATACTAGTAAACCCACTTTCATCGCTTTCAACTAAATACATTAATGTTCCAAAAAGAACGCAAATGATTATCAGGAAATATAAAAAAACAGATATTTTGGCTCTACTAGCCCTCATAGCTTTCATTAATTTGTTTGATTCAGATACATACCTAGTAAGTTTTAGAATCCTGAATACTCTTAATAATCTAAGTGCGCGAATGGAAGCTAGAACTTCGCTGCCTGTAAGAAATAGGGAAATATATTGGGGAATGATAGCAAGTAAATCAACGATTCCATAAAAACTGAAAATATATTTAATAGGTTTCTTTACAGCAATAATTCTTGCAATATATTCAATAGTAAATACTATAGTTATTAACCACTCAGCCATGTTAAGCTCTTTGTGATATTTCTCATATATCTCCTGAACACTATCAAGTGCAACAAAAACAACACTAAGTAGAATTAACGCAATTATAATAAGATCAAAAAGCTTGCCTATAGGGGTATCTGCTTCATAAATTATCTCATGCAGTTTATGTTGAAGTTTTGTTTTTTCCAACGTAGTTTATTAAAAGAACAATAATTATTGTTATACAAATGTATTGATTTTAGTTTTTTGACTTTATTAGTTCGTTGAGAATTTTTTCACCCTTATCTTTCTTGAGTAATAATTTGAGCACTTGTAAAGTCGCTAAAGCATCACCATCTGCTCTGTGGCGATTAGTTATTTCAATATTTAAACTCATTGCTAAATTGTCCAATTTATATGATTTTATATGTGGAAGGATAGTTTTTGAAAATTCAATTGTGCAAAGTGTTATTTTATTATAGTCATAACCCAATCGACTAAACTCTTGTTTAATCATACGATAATCAAATTGAGCATTATGAGCCACTATAATTGCATCTTCAGTTATTTCTATAATTTTTTTTGCTATTTGATAAAAACGAGGAGCATTTTTGATTAGTTCATAATTTATTCCAGTAAGTTTTTCAACAAATGGATGAATTTTTTTTTCAGGATTAACTAAACTAACAAAAGAATCAATCACTTTTTTACCATCATATCTATAAATGGCAATTTCTGTAATACCTTCTTCTTTATATTTTCCCCCGGTAGTTTCAACATCAATTATTGCATACATACTAATTTCTTGCACCAAATATTTGACTTCCTACTCTAATCATATTACTTCCATTTTTTATCGCAAGTTTATAATCAGAGCTCATTCCCATAGACAATATTTGTAATTGATTGAATTTTAATTTTAATTGATCAAAAAAATTCTTTAATTTTTTAAATTCATTATTAATTTGCAACTCATTTTTTGTAAGACTTGCCATTCCCATTAAGCCATTGATTTTTATGTTTTTATATTTTATTGAATTCTCTAAAAGGTGAGCTGCATCATCTTCAGATAAGCCAAATTTTGTAGTTTCTTCAGCAATTTTAATTTGAAGTAAACACGGAATTATTCTTTGATTTTTATTTGCTTGTTTATTAATTTCAATTATTAATTTCATACTGTCAACACTATGGATCAAAGAAACATAACTAGCGATATATTTAACCTTATTCCTTTGTAAATGACCAACCATATGCCACTTAATATCAGATGGTAAAATTTCCTGTTTTCCAGTCATCTCTTGAACCTTATTTTCACCAAAAATTCTCTGCCCTTCATCGTAGGCCTGAATTATTTCTTCAGATGATTTTGTTTTAGAAATGGCTACTAATTCAACATGTTTTGGAATTGAGTTTAAAGTTTCTTTGATTCGCGTTTTAATATTCATTGAAATAACTTTACCTAATGATCATTTATTTTTATTATAGTTATAAAAACCTTGCTTAGTTTTTCTTCCAAGCTTACCCTCGTTAACCATTTTTATAAGCAGTGGACTAGGATCATATTTTTTATCATTGAATTCATCCCTTAAGACTTCTAATATGGCCTTACATACATCTAATCCGATTAAATCTGCAAGTTTTAAAGGCCCCATCGGATGAGCCATTCCAAGGCACATAACAGAGTCTATATCTTCAACTCCAGCCACATTTTGTCTTAATGTTTCAATTGCTTCATTTATCATCGGCATTAAAATTCTATTTGAAATAAATCCAGGAGAATCCTTAGAAATGATCCCTGTTTTACCAATTCTTTTGGTTAATTCAATAATCTTGTCAGTTGTTTCAATACTTGTTTCTTTACCTTTTACTATTTCTACTAATTTCATAATTATCACTGGGTTGAAAAAATGCATCCCAATAAATCTTTCTGGAAATTTTAATTCAGATCCTATTTTAGTAATTGAAATAGAAGAAGTGTTACTTGCTAAAACACATTCAGGAGAGACCTTTTTTTCAACCATTTTAAAAATTTCCTTTTTTGTATTATAGTCTTCATTAGCAGCTTCTATGACAAGGTCAAAATGATTTATTTTTTGATTTAGTTTCTTTATAAAATTGATGTTTTTAATTGAAATATTCTTTTGATTATTAGTGATTACAGATTTTTTTAGCAAATAATCAAGGTTGAATAAAATTTTTTCTTTAGATCGGTTTAGATTTTCAATACTAATATCAGTAATCGTTGTTTTTATTTTATTTATCGACAATAATTGGGCAATACCGCTCCCCATTACTCCACTTCCAATTACTAAGACATTATTCATTATTAAAAGAATCAATTATTTGATTAGCTAATTTCAAGGCCTTAGTTCCATCATTAAGGGAGACAATGGGAGAAATATTTTTTTTTATGCACTGAGCAAAGTGATCAAATTCCTGATTTATTGCGTTGTAATCATCTACAGAGGGGGTTTCAAAGTAAATTTGTTTTTTTTCTCCCTCAGCATTTTTAAGAATCATATCAAATTCTCCAGGATTTTTCGGAGCGTCCATAATTTTTAGAATCTCTGCTTTTTTTTCTAAGAAATCAACAGATATATATGCATCCCTTTGAAAAAACCTTGTCTTTCTCATTTTCTTTACTGAAATTCTACTTGATGTTAAATTAGCAACACATCCATTTTCAAATTCAATTCTGGCATTAGCAATGTCCGGACTTTTGCTAATAACTGCAATACCAGATGAAGAAACAGATTTAATTTTTGATTTCACAGTGCTTAAAATGATATCAATATCATGAATCATTAAGTCTAAAACAACTGAAACATCTGTTCCTCTATTATTGAACTCTGCAAGCCGATGTGATTCTATAAACATTGGAGATTGGATGTAATTTATTACAGACTTAAAACCGGGATTAAATCTTTCTACATGTCCTACTTGACCTAGAACTCCATTTTTTTTAGCAAGAGAGGTAATTTTTTCTGCTTCTTTCAAATTAGAGGCAATAGGTTTTTCAATAAAAATATGTTTTCCTTTATTTATTGACATCATTGCAATTTGATAGTGCGAAATTGTTGGAGTAACAATGTCAACAACATCTACACTGTCAATTAATTCTTCAATAGATTTAAAATGAGTATAATTATTTGATTTTTCTATTTGTATTACATTTTTTTGATCACTATCATGATACCCAATGAGGTCGTATTTTTTAGACTTCTCTAAAATTTTTAGGTGAATTTTACCTAAATGTCCAGCCCCTATTACTCCAATCTTTATCATTAATTAATATTTTTGTCAAAAATACTATCTTTTCAATTAATTTCTTTGAATCATATATAATTGCTTTATGATTGACACGTCAAAACACCAAGGTCAAAGAAAACAGTTGGTAGATCAATTGAAAGACAAGGGTATAAAGGACACTAAGGTTTTAGATGCAATAGCTAAGGTGCCAAGACATTTATTTATGGACCCTGCTTTAGAAGACTACTCATACTTAGACAAGGCTTTTCCAATAGCAGCTGGTCAAACAATTTCTCAGCCATATACTGTTGCGTTTCAAACACAGTTACTTAAAGTTAAAAAAGGCGAAAAAGTTTTGGAGATTGGTACTGGCTCAGGATATCAAGCTTCAATATTAGTGAATTTAGGAGTTAAGCTCTATAGTATAGAACGTCAACAAGAACTTTACAAAAAAGCATCTCGATTATTAAATAATCTGGGTTTAAAACCAAAGAAAACAATATTTCAAGATGGGACTTTAGGCCTAGCAGAACACTCCCCTTATGATGCTATAATTGTCACTGCGGCTGCAGAAACTGTCCCAAAAATTTTTCTTGACCAGCTTTCAGTCAGAGGTAGATTGGTTATTCCGGTAGGAAAAAATAGTCAAAAAATGATTCGATATACGAAAATTAAAGAAAACAAGATAAAAAGAGAAGTTTTCGGGAATTTTAGATTTGTTCCTCTACTCAAGAATAAGGCCTAAATACCTATTTTTTTTTAATTTGATCCAGTTTTCTCTTAACATCTCTATTTTTTATAGCTTCTCTTTTATCGTGTATTTTTTTACCTTTTGCTAGAGCAATTTGAATTTTCGCAAATCCTTTTTCATTGATAAAAAGTTTAAGAGGAACTATTGTCAAACCAGTATTTTTTATTTCTTTCGATAATTTTATTAATTCTTTCTTGTTAAGAAGTAATTTTCGATTTGATCTTGGAACGTGAGTATAATTTTTAGCAAAAGAATATTCTCCAATATACATTCCAACAACAAAAAGTTCATTTTTTTCATTGAATTGACAAAAGGCTTCTTTGATTGAAGCTTTTCCACCCCTGATGGATTTTATTTCAGTTCCAGAAAGAACTATTCCAGCTGTATATTTGGAAAGTATTTGATATTCAAATTGGGCTTTTTTATTTTGAATATTTATTTTTTTCTGCACATTATAAAGTTAACTATTTAGCTTTATTTTCCACTTTATTTGTGTTTCTAAATACAATTTCATTTCCAAAATAATCAATGACAATATCTTTGTTTCCTGTGATTTTTTCAGAAAGTAATGTTTTACTTAAAGGGTTTAATATTTCTTTTTGCAATACTCTTTTAACAGGTCTACCGCCATATTGAGGGTCTAAGCTCTTTTTTGCCAAATCATTTAAAGCATCTTCAGTAATATTAATTTTGATATTCTTTTGTTCCAATTGGCTTTTAATATTTCCAAATTGTAGTTTAACTATTTCTTTAATTTCTTTTTTTGTTAGGGGTGAAAAAACAACTATATCATCAATTCTATTTAAAAACTCTGGCCTAACTTTCGACTTTAATTCTTTTATTACAGCTTCATTTGATTTTTTTTCAGCGATTTCAAAGCTAGAATTTGATTCAAAGGCATCTAGAATTTTTTGACTGCCAAGATTACTTGTCATGATTATTATAGAGTTTTTAAAGTCTGCAACACGACCTTTATTATCTGTTAATCTACCTTCGTCAAGGACCTGAAGCAGTATGTTAAAAGTATCAGGATGTGCTTTTTCTATCTCGTCTAGTAAAATGACAGAATAGGGTTTATTTCTTACCGCTTCTGTAAGTTGCCCCCCTTCTTCATAACCAATATAACCTGGAGGGGATCCTATTAATCGACTTACGGCATGAGACTCTTGATACTCACTCATGTCAATTCTAGTTAAGTTGTTTTCGTTGTCAAATAAAACTTCTGCTAGGGCTTTTGCTAACTCAGTTTTTCCCACACCTGTTGTGCCTAAAAACAAAAAACTTCCAATAGGTTTTTTTGGATCTTGTAAACCTGTTCGGCTTCTTCTTATGGCGTCACTTACTAGATTAATTGGGTTTTGCTGACCTACCATTCTTTGATGTATTTGTTTTTCTAAATTCAGTAACTTTTCTTTATCAGATTGTAACATTTTATTAAGTGGAATGCCAGTCCATTTAGAGACTACTTCTGCTATGTCATCATAGGTAACTACTTCTTTAATTAATGAATCAGAATTTTGAAATTTTGCTAATTTCTTATCAAGTTTTTTAATCTTTTCTTGGACTTCTTTAATCTTTCCGTATCTTATTTCGGCAACCAGAGCATAATCCCCATCTCTTTCTGCACGGTCTGATTTTTGTTTATAATTTTCTATTTCAAGCTTGTGTTGCTGAATATTATCAAGAAGCTCTTTTTCTTGACTCCATTTTATATATATTTTATTTCTATTTTCTTTCAAATTAGCTAATTCATTGTTTAACTTTTCTAGCTTTAGATCATCTTTTTCTCTTTTTATTGCAACAATTTCGATTTCAATTTGCCTGATTCTCCGATCCAAATCATCTAATTCTTCAGGTTTGGAATTCATCTCAATCCTTAATTTTGATGAAGCTTCATCAATTAAATCAATGGCTTTATCCGGTAGAAATCTATTGCTTATATATCGGTCTGAAAGCATCACAGAAGCAATTATGGCTTCGTCCTTAATCTGAACTTTATGATGAGACTCATATCTTTCTTTTATGCCTCTCAAAATTGATATAGCACTATCAATTTCTGGTTCATTAACCATAACTTTTTGAAATCTTCTTTCTAAAGCTTTGTCTTTTTCGAAATATTTTTGATATTCATTAAGAGTTGTAGCCCCAATTGCTCTTAGCTCGCCTCTAGCTAATGCTGGTTTGAGGATATTTGCAGCGTCAATTGCTCCTTGACCACCTCCAGTCCCAACTAAAGTATGTATCTCATCAATAAATAAAACAATATTACCGCTACTCGTGGAAACTTCTTTTATTACACTTTTTAATCTTTCTTCAAACTCTCCTTTAAATTTGGCTCCTGCGATTAGCGCACCCATATCTAATGAGTAAATTTGTTTATCTTTTAAGTTTTCTGGAACATCTCCTATAATAATTCTATTTGCCAACCCTTCTGCAATTGCAGTTTTTCCAGTCCCAGGCTCGCCAACAAGTATTGGATTATTTTTAGTTCTACGAGAAAGTATTTGTAAGAGTCTTCTTATTTCGTCATCTCTTCCAATTACTGGGTCTAACTTTCCATCAGCTGCTAATTTGTTAAGATTTCTAGAATATTTTTTAAGTGCATTAAACTTCTGTTCAGCAGAATTAGATGTTATTTTTTCTCCTTTTTGTAATTCTCTTAAAACACTTTTTAAATTTTTTTCATTAATACCTTGAGATTTTAATAATTTTCCAACATCTCCTTTTGAATTGAAAAGCGCAAGGAGAAGATGATGGGTTGCTACAAAGTCATCATTTTGAACTTTAGCTATATTTATTGCGTTGATAAGGGTTTGACTTGATTTTTGAGAAATTGAAATTTGACCGCTTTCTCCTTTTGGAATCTGGCTCAAAATTTCATTAACTGATTTTTCTAAAACCTCAATGTTTACTTGTAGTTTATTCATAATGAAAGGGAAAAAGCTATCGTCAACTTTCATTAATGAACTCAAGAGATGTATATCTTCAATATTTTGGTGCCCAAGACTTTGAGATAACTGCTGTGAACCTTCAATTACTTCTTGAGATTTTATAGTGAAATTGCTAAAATCCATAATATATGTTTTAGTTTAATTTGGAACAAAAGTTATTCCGTTTAAAAACAAATGCCTTTATGTCATTAAATTTATAAAAAACTGCCAAAAAGTCTTATTTGTAAAGTTTCTTAAAAGCTTGAGATAAATATTTTTGAATATCACTGGACAGACTTGTTTCTTTACTTAGTTCATTTGAAGCCATGTCTGCTGCAGAGCCATGAAGATATACTGCCAGACGCGCGCAAATATCAGGTGTATAACCCTGCGCCAGTAGTCCACCTAGGAGTCCAGTTAAAACATCTCCACTTCCAGCTGTAGCCATTCCTGGGTTACCTGTGGAATTAAACCAAATTTTATTTGTAGGAAGGGAAATACAAGTATGTGCACCTTTTAAAACAATTATAATTTGATATTTTAATGACAAATTCTTAAGCTTAGTTAATTTTTCTTGATCATCTTCCCATGACCCAACTAATCTTTTAAATTCCTTTGGATGTGGAGTTAGGATACTCCTTTTGGGGACATAATTCAGTAATTTTTTATTCTGGCTTAAGATGTTTATAGCATCTGCATCAATAATTAGTGGTGAAGTACATTTTTTTAAAACTGATGAAATAAATGACGCTGTTACTTTTGAAGTCCCTATTCCGGGACCAATCGCTATTGTTTTTAATTTAGAATTAAATTCTCCAGACAAATAATCTTTACCATTATTTATTTCTAACATTGCTTCAGGAACAGAAGTTTGCATGATTTGCACACCACATTTTGGAGTATAAACTGTTAACTTCCCCAATCCTGAAAAAAGAGAAACTTTTGCAGCTAAAATTGACGCCCCAATTTTGCCTTTACTACCAGCCACTAAAAGAAGATGCCCTCTATTTCCTTTATGATCAAATTTTTTATATTTTTTAAAAAAAGGTTTTAAACTTTTTTTTGTGTTGTAAAAAAAACTAGATGGTAATTTTTTTATATAATTTTTATCTAAACCAATATCCAGAACTTTGAACTTACCAATGAATTTTCCTGCCTCTGGAAGCATAAAAGATAATTTTGGGAATTGAAAGGTAAGGGTATAGTGCGCATTAATTATATGTCTATTCTCATTGTTATATTCTGTAAACATTCCAGAAGGGAGATCAATTGAAACAATTTTCTTAGCATTTTTATTAATCCAACTAATAATTTCTTTTAAGTTTTCATCTAAAGGTCTATTTAATCCAGAACCTATAATTGAGTCAATAATTACATGTTTTTTATTAAAAGAAATGGTCTTAAGAGCTTCTATTGTTAGAATTTTTATTTTGGACTTTAATCTTTTTTTGTTTATCAAATAATCTTCACTTGATTTTTTTTTGATTGAATATTCAAAACAAGAACAAGAATACCCAAACTTTGAAATAATTCTAGCAATTGCCAAACCATCCCCTCCATTATTACCATTACCACACAAAAAAATGAACTTTCTAGAAGTCAGATATCTGTTTCTAATCCAATTTGAACAAGCCATTGCAGCATTTTCCATGAGATCAATTGAAGTTATCTTTAATTTTTCAATTGTATGTATATCAGCCCTTTTTATTTGATCTGAGGTAAGAATTTTCATATCAATATAAAATAAGTAATAAAATGTTAATTTCTTGTGTAAAACATAGAAATTAATAGATCAAAAATAGATCTTATAACCTTATTTAATTTTTATTTTTGTTCTGTTCTTAAAATTTTATATTGGACAATTCTAAAATAGTTTTTGATTTAATTAATAAAGAAAAAAAGAGGCAAATTAATGGAATAGAGTTAATTGCTTCTGAAAACTTTGTTAGCCCTCAAGTTTTGGAGGCTACAGGATCTGTTTTAACTAATAAATATGCAGAAGGTTATCCTGGCAAACGATATTACGGAGGATGTGAAGTAGTTGATGAGATAGAAGATATTGCGATAAACAGAGCAAAGAAACTTTTTGGTGCAGAATATGCAAATGTTCAGCCTCATTCTGGTTCCCAAGCAAATTCAGCTGTTTTTGCTGCATTTTTAAAACCAAATGATTCAATTTTAGGTTTTGATTTGTCTCATGGAGGACATCTAACACATGGTTCTCCTGTAAATTTTTCAGGACAACTATATAAAGCTAATTTTTATGGAGTTGAAAAAGATACAGGAAGACTTAATTATGATAAAATACAATCGATTGCTTCAAAGGTTAAACCAAAGATGATTATTGCTGGTGCTTCTTCATATTCAAGAGATATGGATTTTAAAAAGTTCCGAGAAATTTCTGATGGTGTAGGAGCCTTTTTAATGGCTGATATCGCACACCCAGCTGGACTTATAGCATCAGGTTTATTGAACAATCCATTGCCACATTGCCATATTGTAACTACTACAACCCACAAGACTCTTCGAGGACCCAGAGGCGGTTTAATTTTAATGGGGAATGATTTTGAAAATCCTTTTGGTATTACTCTAAAAAATGGCTCACTTCGCAAAATGTCCCATTTAGTGAATATGTCAGTTTTTCCAGGAAATCAAGGTGGCCCACTGGAACATGTAATTGCTGCTAAAGCAATTGCTTTTGGCGAGGCTCTAGACCCAAAATTTAAAAACTATATGAAGCAAGTTCAATTGAATGCATCAGTAATGGCTAATTTGTTTTTAGAAAAGGGTTATGATGTTATTTCAGGAGGAACAGACAATCACATGATTCTTATCGATCTTAGAAATAAAAATATAACTGGTAAGGAAGCCGAAGAAATTTTAGCTAAAGCCGACATTACCGTTAACAAAAATATGGTTCCATTTGATGATAAATCTCCTTTTATAACTTCAGGGATTAGGATAGGAACTGCTGCAATCACAACCAGGGGATTAAAAGAAGGAAATATTGAAAAAATTGTTCATTTTGTAGATTCTGTTTTAAGAAATCCTTCTAATGAATCTTCCATCAAAAAGGTTTTATCAGAAGTTAACCAGATGATGACACCGTTCCCTTTGTTTGCTTAATTTTATTTTTTTGGGTATATTTTTATTTCGAATAATTTGTCCCAATTTTTTCCAGTTATAAAAAATGTTTTGCTTTTTTTATTGTACGCTATTCCATTCAACACATCTAATTTAGAGTGTTGATTCACTCTGTCTTTTAAACCTGAAAAATCAATCACACCTTCAACCATTCCATTTTTTGGATCAATTATAACTGCGACATCCTTATCAAATTGGTATGTATTAGCAAATATTTTACCATTGACATATTCTAATTCATTTATTTTATTTAAGCTTGATTTGTTAGTCATTACCTGGATATACTCGATTTCTTTTTGTGTTTTTGAATCTAAGATCCATAGAAGATTTGTGCCATCGGATTTATAAATTTTTTCTCCATCGTTGCATAAACCCCATCCCTCTTTACTTTTGTCATAAGAAAATGATCTTTCTATCTCTAATGTAATTGGATCATACTGAAAACCAATTCCTTCCCTCCACGTTAATTGAATTAGCTTATCATCAATAAATGTTAATCCTTCACCAAAATAAACCGCATCCAGGGATTGAATTGAGTATATCTCACCAGTTTTATAATTTAATTTTCTTATTGTTGATTTACCTTTTAAACCAGTACTTTCATATAGTGTGTCATTGTAAAATTCAAGCCCTTGAGTATACGCTTCTTGATCATGAGGATATTCGTTAAGAATTTCATAGGTATAGAGAATAGGAGGGGAGTCAGCAAAAATCTTAATATTAGTTTGTTTGATTATATTTTCTCCATTAGAAAAAATAGATGCCTTAATTAATTGACTGCCAAGCTTTAGATTTTTCAAAGAGTAAATTTGATTAATTTTTTCTTCATTTAAAAAAAAATGTACAGAGTCTATAGGATGATTTTTATTATTATTTACAGAAAGATTAATTGAATCTTGATTTGTTAGTTTCCTTGAATTTGAATCAATTTTTATTGAAAAATCTTCACTGATATTGGAACTACATTTTAGAAAAAAAATTAAAAATATTGTGATTGAAGTAAGCTTCATTTCAAATTAAATTTCATCTAAGTTATTTAATTAAAATGAAATAATTGTTGAACCGCATAAACCTCTTATATTTGTCTGGGCAAGTCCTGCACAACCAGCTCCTGCCTAATCCCCCAGGGTGGGAACACAGCAAGGGTCGGTGGTTGTAGCGGTGTGATGTAGATCGCTTGCCCTTTTTATTTTTCTAAGATGTCAAAAATTGTTTTAATCACAGGCGCTTCCTCAGGTTTTGGAAAGATTGTTGCTGAAAAATTATCTGATGATGGGTTTATTGTTTATGGCACTAGTAGAAATCCAAATAAATATCCTTCACCAAATAAATATAAACTTTTAAAGTTTGATATTACTTCATTTAAGGACTCTTCTAAATTAGTTGAAATAATTTTAAGTGAGAATAAAAAAATTGATATTCTAATAAACAATGCTGGAGTAGGATTTTCTGGTCCAATCGAAGAAATTTCAATTGCGGATATAAAAAAAGTTTTTGACACAAATTTTTTTGGTCAGATTGATCTAATTCAAAAAGTTCTTCCTGTTATGAGAAAAAATAATTCTGGACTTATCATAAATATAACATCTATTGCAGGCTTTCATGGAGTTCCTTTTGTAAGTACTTACTGTGCATCCAAAGCATCTATGGAATTTTTAGGTGAAGCCTTAAATATGGAGATAAAAAGATTTGGTATTCGAGTTGTAAATATAGCTCCAGGGGATTATAATACAGAAATTAAGGTTAATCGTCAAGACACATTACTAAGTAAGAATTCCCCCTATTATGAAGTTTATAAGAACTTAATTAATCAATGGAGTTTAAATATGAATAATTCTAGAAATCCAGTTGAACTTGCAAACCTTATAAGTAAAATTGTCAAAAAGAAAAACCCAAGAATTCATTATGTATTAGGTCCTTTTCTTCAAAAAATAAGTATTACTTTAAAAAAAATTTTACCAGAAAAAATATATGAAAGACTTTTGATGAACCATTATAAACTTTAATTTTACAAATAATGAAATTTTTCATAGACACAGCCAATCTCGATCAAATTAAAGAAGCTCAGTCGCTTGGAATTCTTGATGGAGTAACCACTAACCCTTCTTTGATGGCTAAAGAAGGTATAAAAGGCAAGACTAATATAGCTAAACATTATGTAGATATATGTAGCATAGTAGATGGTGATGTTTCTGCAGAAGTAATATCAACAGATCTTGAAGGCATGATTAAAGAAGGAGAGGAATTAGCTAAGCTTCATAACAATATTGTGGTAAAGATTCCAATGATTAAGGAGGGAATACAAGCTTTAAAATATTTTTCATTAAATAAGATAAGAACTAATTGCACTTTAATTTTTTCACCTGGGCAGGCCCTTTTAGCAGCTAAAGCAGGAGCAAACTATGTTTCTCCTTTTATTGGCCGTCTTGATGACATTTCTAATGACGGGTTATCGCTAATTCAAGAAATAAGAGAAATTTATAATAATTATCAATTTGAAACTAAAATTTTAGCCGCTTCTATTCGCCATACGATGCATATTATTGATTGCGCAAAGATAGGAGCAGATGTCATGACAGGACCCTTGAATTCAATATTAGGTTTACTAAAGCATCCTCTAACTGATTCTGGTTTAAAAAAGTTTTTAGAAGATCATAAAAAGAACAGTTAGTTTTTATCTAAGTTCTTTTGAAAAGTTGGAAGAGGAAAAATTTGCAAATCCATCAATTATAACACCATTTTTATTTACAATTATCGCTTTATTCAATAGTCTTAAAATCCATTTTTTACTGGCCTTTTCAAAGTTTAAAAATGCGTATTGTTTGTTTTGATCAATTTGCATCATTTGATGAACCTGAGCAACAATTTCATTGTACGGTTGAATAGATATTCCAATAAAATCATAATTGGGGAATTCCAGCTCTAATTTTTTAACTTTTTGTATTGTGCTTCTAAAATGATTCATTTGGGTTTGAGACCAAAAATAAATTACAGTTGGATTTTTAAATATATTATTACTAATTATTGTATCTAACTTATGATTTTGTAGACTTACTCTGGGGAGTATTTTATTTGGACTCATTTGGCGGATCCCCTGATGAAGTGTTAGCACTTCATTTAAATGGGATTTAGATGAGTTTACAGTAAAATAATACTGTAAAAATCTATCATGCTGTTTGTGATTTTCATAATTTAAGATTTCCTCATAAGCAACAGCTCTGGCCAGATTATTTTTTAATACATTACCCGTTATCTCATTTTCAATTATTTCTAATCGTTTAATATTAAATTTTGTCTTCCCTTTATTTAGAAAAAAATTTTCTGAATCCTCAAGTGCTCTTTCATTAATATAATTGATCAAATACATTATATAGGGATCAAAAAAAGCCAAGTCATTTTCCCCATAATTCAAGTATTTTCTATATTGGAAGAAGATACTATCTTCCTTTTTATTCCAGTTTGTTCCTCTTAACAAGGCATATCTTTCCCTTTTTGTAGCATATGGATATATATATGCAGCCTGAGTTATTTTTTGAGCAATTGGAGAAAGCTCTATTAGTGAATCCATTAATATCCATTTACTCTTTTTTTCTATTAGAAGAGAATCTATTATAGAATTAAAACTTTTACTGTCATTTGAGTATTTGGATGATAAAAATGCATTCTCTTTTTCGAAGAATAATTGAAGATCCATCATGAAATTATTTTTAGAGGCTCCTTTTCCAGAATAGAAAATTGATTCATTAAATGCTGAAGCATTTATTCTTACCCATAAACTATCTCCTTTTTCAAGAAAAACTGAGTTATATTCAGGAATATGTTCGATTTTGTAGATACCTAAATCTAAAGAATCATATTTTTTATAAAACTTGAAAGATCTATCTAATTTGAGAGAATCAATTCTTTGGTTATCCTTATATAGTGTAACATAACTGGATGAAGGATTTATAATCTGACCTCCAAAAAAAATGTGCTCTAGCTTCTTACCTTTTTGGCAGGAAATCAAAAAAAATAAGAAGAAAAAACTTAATATTTTATTCATAGTTATAAAATAAAGTTATCATTTTTAATTATAAAATGATCTAAATATTAGATTAAAACTGTTTTTATTTTTAGTTAGAATATTAATTTAGCAGATTAAATTTTTATTTATGCTTTCAGTATCTAATCTTTCGCTTCAATTTGGTAAAAGAGTTTTATTTGACCAGGTAAACATTGTTTTCTCTCCAGGAAATTGTTATGGAATTATAGGTGCAAATGGCGCAGGTAAATCAACATTCTTAAACATTTTGTCCGGTAAGCTCAACGCAAATTCAGGGGTTATTGATTTGGAGCCTGGCAAGAGATTATCTTTCTTGGAGCAAGACCATAATTCTTATGATAATTTCAGCGTCATGGAAACCGTCATGAGAGGCAATAAGTTATTATTTAACATTAAGCAAGAGATGGAGAAAATATATTCCAAAGAAAATTTCTCTGATGATGATGGACAGCGACTAGGAGAGTTGCAAATTAAATTTGAAGAAATGGATGGATGGAATGCTGAAACTGATGCCGCTACTTTATTATCGAATCTTGGGATAAATGAATCTTTTCACAGTACAATCATGTCAAACATGACAGGAAAACAGAAGGTTAAGGTTCTTTTGGCTCAGTCATTGTTTGGCAATCCAGATGTCCTTATTATGGATGAGCCTACAAATGATCTAGATTACGATTCTATTGTTTGGCTTGAAAATTTTTTAGCTGAATACGAAAATATTGTTATAATTGTTTCTCATGACCGTTATTTTTTAGATAATGTATGTACCCATATTTCTGATATTGATTTTGGAAAGATTACTCATTTTTCAGGGAATTATTCATTTTGGTCGGAGTCAAGCAAATTAGCGGCAAAACAGAAGATTCAGCAAAACAAAAAAGCTGAAGAAAAAAAGAAGGAACTTGAAGAATTTATTTCTAGATTTTCTGCTAATGTAGCTAAGTCGAAACAAGCTACTTCTCGTAAAAAAATGATTGATAAGCTAAACATCGAGGATATTAAACCATCTAGCAGAAGATATCCAGCGATAATTTTCGAACAGGAAAGAGAAGCAGGAAACCAAATTCTAAACATCGACAATTTATCTTATGAACAAGATTCAGAGATCCTTTTTAGCAACGTTAGTTTCAATTTAATTAAAGGAGATAAAGTAGTTCTTTTTTCAAAAAATTCAAGAGCAACCTCTGCACTTTATGAAATTCTCTCCGGAAACCTTGTACCCAATACTGGAATTTTTAATTGGGGAATTACTACTTCTTTTGGTTACCTACCGATGGATAATAGCATTTTTTTTAAAAAAGATTTAGATCTAATTCAGTGGCTTAGGCAGTGGATTGATGAAAATGAGGAAATAGACGACCTTTATTTAAGAGGCTTTTTAGGAAAAATGTTGTTTAGTGGCGATGAGGCGTTAAAAAAGGCGACTGTTCTTTCTGGAGGTGAAAAAGTAAGATGCATGCTTTCAAAAATAATGATGAATAAATCTAATGTCTTGATGCTTGATGAACCAACGAACCACCTTGATCTAGAATCAATAACATCATTTAATAATGCTTTAAAAAACTATAAAGGAACAGTTTTGCTTTCAACTAAGGACAGAGAGTTTTCTCAGACAGTTGCTAACCGGATTATTGAGATAGGTCCAAATGGCATGATTGACAAATACCTAACCTTGAATGATTATATGACGGATGATAATATCAAAAAGTTAAGGATTAATATTTACAATGAAGCTAAATAGTTTAAAGTTCTAAACTGATAGTTTAAGAGAATTGATAATTTCTAACGCTTTTTTCACTTCATTTTTATTTACAAAAACCCTTTGATCATAAGAGTTTATTCCAAAACCTGCTAGTCTTGCAGATTCTGCTTCATTTTTTACTATTGGGAAAATATTTTCATCTGACAGAGCTCCACAAACAAGTGGAATAACCATTGGGGACCCAGTAAAAACCAGAACAGATTTTTTAGACATGTGACAACTAAAACTTATCAAATTTATTATTCCAAATATTAACGTTGAAGTTTTTACCATATGCGAATGCATAGAATATGACTATAGACATTAATCCTTTTAAAATAAAAAGATGAATGATCCAAAAAGATTTAAAATCCATTGATTGAGAAAACAATCCTTCAGGAACTAATTTTGTTATTAAAAGACTTATGAAAAACAATGTTAAAAGCAATGTGTTTAAATTTTTAAATGGCCATACAAAAACCCTTCTTAAAACAGAAAGATCATTTCCCCATTTATGTATTAGATAATAATAATTTTTACTTAGTTGAACAAACAACAAAGGATCATCTTTTTTTTCTAATTGAAAGATACTTGACGGCCCCATTATTTTAAAATTATTCAGTCTTGTTTGATGTTCCTTTTGCAAAACATCTATTTTATTTAGAGCAATATTAGGAACTTTTCCTTTGTAAAAAGATGAATCCAAAAATCTTAACCTATAATCAATACAAACTTTCTTTATATCTTGGATATGAAAGATTTTTTTTGGATCTAATTTTTTATAAAAAAATTTATTCTCACTAAAAAATCTATTTTGAGATATTTCTTCATTTATTAGATCAGCAAATCTAACAGACTTTTTATTTGATTTATTTTTTAATACTTTTTCTATATTAGTTCCGTAATTTATTAACATTTATTTTAAGTTAACGAATTTCTGCACCTATTTCATTTGACAGTTTAATTCTTATTTTTTCCATTATTTTATCTACATAATGATCAGTTAATGTTTTGTTTTTGTCTTGGAAATAAAAACTTACCCCATAAGATTTTTTATCATCAGGCAGCTTTTTTCCAATATATACGTCAAATAGTTTAACTTCTTTTAGAATATTTTTTTCAGTTGATCGAGCTAATGATTCAATGTCTTTGAAAACCACATTTTGATTTAGTAATAAAGAAAAATCTCTTTTTACAATTGGGAACTTTGGAATATTTTCATGGTATATTTCATGAATTAAATATTTAGAAACTATATCTAGATACAGTTGACCATAAACTATATTCTGTTTGATAGAGTAGGAATCTAATAAACTTTTGTTTAAGTATCCGAATTCAAAAATTTTTTCATCATTGATTATATATTCCAAACCCTCTTGGAAAGTTTTATTTTTGATAAATTTTTCTTCCCACTTTTTTATTTTACTTGAAAGAATTATTTCAACAACTCCTTTATAGTAAAAAAAGATGTCAGGCTGTTCTTTTATATTCCAATTTTCTTCATAAACATTATCCGTTAATGCAATTGACAATAATTTTGATTCTTTAAAATTGGTTTTATTTGACTCATAAATCTTTCCAAATTCAAAGATTTTTATATTTTTTGATTGTCTATTAGAATTATATTTTACTACTTCCAAACAACTGGGAATTAAAGAGTTTCTTAATTGTGATAATTCAATACCCATTGGATTGATTATTTTTACAGGCTTTAGTTTATCTGTTAAAGCATTATTTTTTGGCGAACTAATTGAATTATTAATAGTCTCATTAAAGCCATGATTTACAAGAACTTGAGAAACATTTTCATTGAAATTATATATTATTTTTGATTCATAATCATATGAATTATTAATAAATTTTTCTGGTATTTTAATGTTATTGTAACCATAAATTCTTAAAATTTCTTCAACTAAATCCGCTGGACGATATACATCTATTCTATATCTTGGTATGATAACTTTTAGACTATCCTTATCATTTTTGCTTACAATCATATCTAGAGAAGATAAAATTTTAATTATTTCATTTTTCTCAATCTTTTGGCCTATTAATTTATCTATATAATCAAATTTTAAAATTATCTCTTTCTTTTTCTTCTCTTTCTGAAATGAATATATTTGACCAATGGTTCCGCCAGCTAATTCTTGAATAAGAATAGCAGCTCTCTTGATAGCATAAATTCCTATTTCAGGATCTACTCCTCTTTCAAATCGAAAAGAAGCATCAGTATTTAAGCCAAATTTTTTGGCTGATTTTCTAACTGAAATAGAGTTAAAGCAAGCACTTTCCAGAAAAATATCTTTTGTTTTATCTCCAACAGCAGATTGCTCACCTCCAATAATTCCAGCTATGCATAAAGGTTTTTTATGATCACAAATCATTAAATCATTTTCATCTAATTTTCTTTCAATCCCGTCTAAGGTTTGAAACTTCTTATGGCCTTTAAATTTTTTTACTATTATTCCCTCATTTATTCGATTTGCGTCAAATGCATGTAAAGGTTGTCCAAGTTCATGTAATATGTAGTTTGTAATATCAACTATATTATTTTTGGGAGTTATATTAATTGATTTCAATCTATTTTGTAACCAAGAAGGAGATTTTTTAATGGAGACATTCGTTATAGTAATGCCATGATATGCATCAACTAATTTAGGTTCTTGGATATCTACAGGCATTGATTTATTACTTTTATCAAATTTGAATTTTGTTACTTCAGGACAAGCCCATTCAAAACTAATTTTATTAAAACTTAATAATGCTTTTAAATCTCTTGCTACTCCCATGTGACTCATTGCATCAGCTCTATTTGGGGTTAGACCTATATTAAAAATATAGTCCTCTTCAATATTAAATACTTTACTGCAAGGAGTCCCAGACTTAATTTTTTCATCTAATACCATTATGCCTTCATGTGAATCTCCAATTCCCAGTTCATCTTCAGCACAAATCATCCCATTACTTTCTTCACCTCTTATTACAGTTTTTTTAATTTTAAATTCATTTCCTTTTTGATCATATAGTGTTGACCCAACAGTTGCTACAGCTACTTTTTGATTTTTAGCCACATTAGGAGCTCCACAAACAATTTGAGCTATTTCATCGCCAAGATTAACTTGAGTAACCTTTAATCTGTCAGCATTTGGATGATTTTCACATGATATAACTTCTCCCACAACAACATCTTTAAGCCCCCCTCTAACTGATGAAAATTTTTCAATACCTTCAACTTCTAAACCTATTGAGGTAAGCATTTCAGAAATTTTTAAATGAGGAATATTTGTTTTTAAAAATTGATTAATCCAGTTGTATGATATTTTCATATATAAGGGAAAATTGCTATTTGCAAATATAATAATCTTAAGCCTAGGAGTTTTATTTTTAACTTATGTAATTCCACATATTTTTATATGCTTTCATTGCAAAAAGAGTTTTCTTTATAATTTTGTTTTCAACTAACAAAAGATCAGAGTCTTTCTTTAGAATTTTAACAGCTTCATTTCTTGCATCTTTTAACTTTAGATTATCAGTAATTAAATCAGCTATTTTTAATTTAAGAACACCACTTTGTTCTGTCCCCATTATATTTCCAGGTCCCCGGATAGCAAGGTCAGTTTCAGCTATTTTGAAACCATTATTAGTTTGCGTCATAGTCTTTAATCTCTTTCTTGCATCTTGACTTAACTTCTTATCACTCATTAAGATACAATAGCTTTGTTTATTTCCTCTTCCAACTCTCCCTCTAAGTTGATGTAATTGTGAAAGTCCAAATCTTTCTGAGCTTTCAATAATCATCACAGAAGCATTAGTCACATTAACACCAACTTCAATAACTGTTGTGGCAACCATTATATTAGTTTCTCTTTTAATAAATCGGTTCATTTCGTATTCTTTGTCAGAACTTTTCATTTTTCCATGTACAACACTAATTTGAAACTCAGGGGTAGGAAAATACCTGCTTATACTTTCATATCCATCCATCAAATCTTTGTAGTCCATCTTTTCAGATTCTTGGATAAGAGGATATACAACATATACTTGAGCACCACTTTTAATCTCTTCTCTTATGAACTTATAAACTTTTAATCTATTTGAATCAAATTGGTGATAAGTTTTAACTTCCTTTCTCCCAGGAGGTAATTCATTAATAACTGAAACATCAAGATCCCCATATAGTGTCATTGCCAGAGTTCTTGGTATAGGGGTAGCAGTCATAACCAAAACATGTGGAGGAGTAATATTTTTTTTCCAAAGTCTAGCACGTTGAGCAACTCCAAATCTATGTTGTTCATCAATTATTGCCAGACCTAGATTTAAGAAATTTACCTTTTCCTCAATTATTGAATGTGTCCCAATTAGTATATTTAATTTTCCATTTTTCAGATTCCTATTAATTAAATCTCTATGAGATTTTTTTGTATTACCAGTTAAAAGTTCTACAGTTATATCAAGATTTGATAAAAATTTTGATATTGATTGAAAATGTTGTTGGGCTAAGATTTCAGTTGGAGCCATTATACAAGATTGATAACCATTATCAAAAGCAATTAGTATTGCCATTAATCCTACTATAGTTTTCCCAGAGCCAACATCACCTTGTAATAATCTATTCATCTGCCTTCCACTACCAAGGTCTTTTCTTATTTCCTTTATTACTGTTTTTTGGGCATTTGTTAGCTCAAAGCTTAAATTGTTTTTAAAAAACGAATTAAAACCATCTCCAACCTTTTTAAATACTAAACCTTTTATTTTCTTCTTTCTTCTATTATTCTTTAATATTAATTGGAGCTGAATGTAAAATAATTCCTCAAATTTTAATCTTTCTTGCGCCATTGAAAGAGTCTTTTGATTCTCAGGAAAATGAATATTTCTAATTGCTTCATGTTTCCCTATAAAATTGTATTTTTTTATTAAATAATCTGGCAAGCTTTCACCTAAGTCAGTTTTGAATTCATTAAATAGATTAATTAATAAATTCAGAATCACCCTTTGAGACATACCTTTTGATAAGAGACTTTCAGTGCTTGGATAAATTGGTTTTAGCTTTTGGGAAGGTCTTTTGATAAATTCTGATTCAAGATCCATTTCTGGATGCGGTATATTTGGTTTGCCTTTAAACCAATTTATTCTTCCAAATATTATGTACGGAACATTTTTTTTTAAACTTTCTTTAATCCATTTATATCCCCTGAACCATAAAAGTTCTATTGTGTTTTCACCATCTGAAAAATATGCCACAAGTCTTTTACCTGATTTTTGAGAAATTATTTCAACGTTGGTTATTTGACCTTTTAATTGCACTTCAGAATTGTTTTTAGGCAAGTCAGAAATTTTATAGAATCTGCTTCTATCAATGTATCTATTTGGAAAAAAATAAAGTAGATCTTGGAATGTAAATATTTTGAGTTCTTTTTTTAATAAATCAGCTCTATTAGGACCTACACCTTTAAGATATTCAATTGAAGTTTGTAGTGGATCCATATTTATCTAATAATGTTAATTAATTATTTAAATTCAATTTGAATTCTTAAAAACTTCTTCTAATTTAGGATAAAAACAATATATACTTTAAATGCGTGCTCTAGTAATTTCAGGCGGAGGAAGTAAAGGTGCTTTTGCAGGTGGAGTAGCTGAGTATTTAATTGAAAAAATGGATAATGATTATGACATATATATTGGCACTTCTACTGGAAGTTTATTAATTACGCACCTCGCACTAGGGAAAACCAAAATTCTTAAAAAATTATTCACTCAAGTCACTCAAGAAAAGATTTTTGATAATTGTCCCTTTAGAATAAAAAAGAAGGGTCAGATTGAATCAATCAGTATAAATCACTTCAATGTTATTAAAAACTTTATAAGAGGCAAGAAAACCTTTGGAGAAAGTAATAATTTAAGAAACACTATTCAACAAGCAATTTCAAATGAAGACTTTAATAAGCTTAAAGAATCAAAAAAGGAAGTTTTTATTACTGTATCTAATCTCTCTAGAAATAAAGTTGAGTACAAAAGACTTAAAAATTGCACATATTCTGACTACTTGGATTGGATATGGCTTTCTTGCAATTATGTTCCATTTATGAGTTTGTCAGTTAAAGAAGGATGTGAATATGCAGATGGAGGACTGGGTACAATAATTTCAATCGAAGAAGCGATCCGAATAGGATCTAATTATGTAGATGCTATCATTTTAGACACGGAATTTCAATATACCAACAGGGTGCATTCAAGAAATGCCTTCCAAGCATTGACATCAGTCTTTAGTTTTATGACAGATAAAATAGAGTCTCAGAATATTAAAATTGGAGAGCTTATGGCAGATAAGCAAAAAGCAAAAATTAATTTGTATTATACTCCAACAATTTTAACAAATAATTCGTTAATTTTTGAGAAAGAAAAAATGAAAAAATGGTGGGCTGATGGATTCAATCACGCCAAAAAATTAAACAAGCCCTTTAAGGTTTAGTATGGATAAAAATTTTAGCCATCTGTCAGAACTAAATGAATCACAATTAGCCCCTGTACTTCATGAAGAGGGCCCTATGATAGTTGTTGCAGGAGCAGGATCTGGTAAAACAAGAGTTCTAACTCATAGGATAACAAATTTAATGTTGAAAGGGGTAGATCCTTTTTCTATTCTTGCCTTAACATTTACAAATAAAGCAGCTCGTGAAATGAAAGAGCGAATTATTTCTCAGGTTGGAAGTAGTGAGGCTAAAAATATTTGGATGGGAACTTTTCATTCAATTTTTGCAAGGATTTTAAGAAATGAAGCTGATAAATTAGGCTATAGTAGTCGATTTACAATTTATGATACTCAAGATTCGGATCGAATTATTTCATCGATAATTAAAGATTTTTCTTTAGATAAAGATCTTTATAAATACAAAGAAATAAGGAATAGAATATCTATGTTTAAAAACAATTTAATAACTGTTAATGCATATCAAAACAACTCAGAATTAGTTGAATATGATT
>CETH01001922.1_pt1 | contig 33127 bp, 27 predicted proteins | sample 361461 | NCBI WGS metagenome assembly CETH01 (sample SAMEA2622695, study PRJEB7988) | marine metagenome | isolation source: saline water (ENVO:00002010), including
TAATTCTTTTTCTTAATTTTGGGAAATACTTATTAATCTCACTTTCAACTTTTGCAACGACGGTCTCATATGAGGACATCGCATAATGAGGATACATAGGAAGAACTATTACATCGTTAACTCCTTTCTCAGCTAATTGCTTTAAGCCTTTATTTATTGATAAAGAACCATATCTCATGGCAAGAGATACAGGTATTTTTAAAAGCTTATCTACTTTCTTACTTAATCTTTGAGACAATACAACCAATGGAGAACCTTCTTCCCACCATATTTTTTTATAAGCCTCAGCAGACTTTTTGGGTCTAGTATTTAAAATTATCCCTTTAACTAATAACCATCTGAAAAAATAACTATACTCAATTACTCTTTTATCCATTAAAAATTCAGCAAGATATTTCTTAACATCTTTAGGAGAAGTACTATCTGGAGAACCAAGATTCACCATTAATAAACCTTGCATATTATCTTATTTATATAGTGCGTGAATATGTTCCTATCTTTTTACTAAGCAAAGGATCAAATCTCATTGATATATTCCTAGTGAAAAGCCTTCCACTGTCATGTATAAAAATTTTATCATCAATAATTTTCATGAGCTTATCACCAATAAAATCATTAAACTTTGACTCAGAAAATTCTAAGATATCTTTTAATTGAGATAGGCTGATATTGAAATAAGATGACACTTCTTTGAAATCAACATAATAATTACACATTAAAGAATTTATAACATGTCTGATAATCTTTTCATTTTTATTTAATGAATATCCTCTAAAAATTGCAAGGCCTTTCCTTTCTATATTTTCAATATAACTAGAAGCATTCTTAATATTCTGAGCATATGCAGAGTCTAATTGAGAAATAGATGATGCCCCAAATCCGTAGACCTGGCCGGTTGTAGATCTAGTACAATACCCTTGGAAATTCCTATGTAATTTTTTTTCTGAAAGTGCAACTGCAAAATCATCTTCTGGTTTTGAATAATGGTCCATCCCAATAGACACATAACCAGCATCTGTAAGTTTGTGAAATGAGTTTTCATACATCTGAGCCTTTTCATTAGAATCAGGAAAACCTATATTTTCTAGAACTTTTTGTCTGTGAATTATTGAAGGAACATGGGCATAAGAAAAGGTAACTATTCTATCAGTGTCAAGCTTTATAGCTCTTTCTAAAGTTTTATTAAAGCTTTCAACAGTTTGAAGAGGTAATCCATAAACTAAATCAATATTAGTCCCTGTAAAACCTTCATCCCTTATTTTTTTTACAATTTGCTCTAATGGTTTTTTTGATGGTTTCCTATTGATAGCTTCCAAAACATCCTCTCTAAAATCCTGAATTCCTAGAGATATTCTATTGAAACCAAATTTTTTTAATAGCTCAATGTGATGAAACTCTAAATGGGCTGGGTTACATTCAATAGCCATCTCATAATTATCAGAAAAATCAAATCTTTTTTTTATTTTATTAGTTATCTTTTCAATATGGCGATATGATATTGCATTAGGTGTTCCTCCACCCCAATGAACTTGAGTAACCTTTCTGGAAGAATTTATGTTATCTGAAACTAAGTCAATCTCCTGAATAACAGCATTAACATATTTTTCTAGAAAAGGTTTTGTGAATCCAGTCTCTGTGGTACATCCGCAAAAATGACAAATTTGAGGACAAAAAGGTACATGAATATATATGGAAACATTTTCAGGTTTTTCATCATTGGAATTACGAACCATTTCTATAAATTCCTTGTCTCCGAAATTTTCATTAAAAAATGTTGCTGGAGGATAAGATGTATATCTTGGTCCCGATTCATTATACTTTTTCACTAACTTTTTATCTGCAATTATCATAATTTATCTCTTCCAATTAGCTTGTTTAATCCAATCAACGACAAATTTAACTTTTTTATGATCAATGTCTGGAATGAATCCATGACCCAAATTAAAGATCCAATTTTGATTTTTTGAACCAAAATCAATTAACCCATTTAAATATTGCTCAATTTCTGAATAATCAGAATAAAAAATTCGGGGATCCATATTCCCCTGTAATCCAACTTCTTTATCAATAATTTCTCTAGCAAAATCAAGAGACATAGCCCAATCAATACTTGCAAAATCACAAATATCTTTGTTAATATATCTTAATCCATCTGCAAAGTTTTTCGGAAAAAAAATTGTTTTTATGTTCTTCTCTTTTGCTGCATTTAGTATTCTTTTTGAAAATGGCAAAAATAATTTGGCATAAGTTTCTGAGGGGATTATTCCACAATAAGTCTCAAAAAGCTGAAAACAATCAATTCCAGAATCAATCTGATTATTTATATATTCAATTGAAACTTCTGTTATCAACTCAATTATCTTCAAACTCTCTTTTTTATTAGAATAGAAAAATTTAATTGCCGATTTAAAACTCTTATCTGTCTCGTTGCCCCTAAACATGAATAAAAAAGTTGTCAATGGACCACCACAAAATCCAATCAACGGTATATTATCAGGAGAATTTTTTTTTACCTCCTTTATGTTTTGATAAACATGCTCTAATTTCTCAGGTGAAAAAGAAAAATTTAGCTTGTCTCCACTTGGGTTTAATGGATTGTGAAACTTTGGTCCTTTTTCAGTAAACTCTAGATCCATTCCCAAAGACTCAGGTATAAATAAAATATCTGAAAAAATAATTGCTGCATCTACACCAAGATCATCTATTGGCATAAGAGTTACTTTAGACGCCAGTTCTTTGTCATTCATTAAATCAATAAAACTGTAAGAAGATCTAAGTTTTTGGTATGAAGGTAGAATTCTTCCAGCCTGTCTCATAAACCATACTGGAGGCCTACTGGTATTAACTCCATTTAGAGTATCCATAAAAATAGAACTCATCATTTTATTTCATTTTATTAAGAGCTATTTTATTAGCTTTAATTATCCTATCTATATCAAAATTTGTCAAAGCTAATGAAAAGAAACAACATTCAAACTGTGATGGCGGAAGATATATACCCATATCTAACATTAATTTAAAATATTCTCCATACTTTGAAGTATCACAGCCTAATGCATCCTCATAATTATTTATTTCTTTTTTATCAGTAAAAAATAAAGTCATCATTGAGCCTAGTCTAGAAACAATTGCTTTTGTTTCAGTTTCTTCTATATTTTTACATATTCCAGTGTAAATTTTTTCCGAAATACCATCAAGTTTTTCAAATACTTTACTATTTAAATTCTTTAAAACAGACATTCCAGCATACATCGCTAGTGGATTTCCTGACAAAGTACCTGCCTGATATACAGGTCCCTTAGGAGCAAGCATATCCATTATTTCTTTTCTCCCCCCATAGGCACCTACTGGGAGTCCTCCTCCTATTATTTTCCCTAAAGTTGTAATGTCAGGTTTGACATCATAAATTTCTTGAGCTCCACCATTTGCAATTCTAAATCCTGTCATCACCTCATCAAAAATTAAAAGACATTTATATTTTACCGATAAATCTTTTAATTCTTTTAAAAAATTTTTCTTAGGCAAAACTAAACCCATATTTCCTGCAACTGGTTCAACAATTATTAATGCTACATCATTTTTATTTTCAATTAATATTTTTTCAACTGAATCAATATCATTAAATTTTGCAATTAAAGTATCTTTAGCTACGTTTTCTGTAACCCCCAAGCTATCTGGCAAACCCAATGTTATTGAACCTGAACCAGCTTTTATTAAAAAACTATCGCCATGGCCATGATAATTTCCAGCGAACTTAATTATGATGCTTTTTTTAGTATATCCTCTAGCTAATCTAATTGCGCTCATAGTTGCCTCTGTACCTGAATTAACCATCCTAACTTTTTCAACAGAAGGAACCATACTTATAATTTTTTCAGCAATTTCAGTTTCAATCTCTGTTGGTGTTCCAAATGTTGTTCCTTTTTTTGAAATATGATTAATCATGGAAATTGTTTCTTGATAAGCGTGCCCAAAAATTAGTGGCCCCCAGGATGAAATACAATCTATGTATTCATTTCCGTCAATATCATAAATTTTGCTTCCCTTACCTTTCTCAATAAAAATAGGATTGCCATTTACACTCTTAAATGCTCTAACAGGAGAATTTACTCCTCCTGGCATAACCTTATTAGACTCTTCAAATGCTTTCTTACTTTTTTTATACACTCTTGGAATTAATTTAAAAGTTCAGCAATTTCAATTGCATGATAGGTAATTATGGAATTAGCTCCCGCTCGTTTCATGGAAGACAATATTTCAATTATAATATCAGGTGAACTTATTAATTTGTTTTGAGATGCTGATTTAACCATTGCATATTCACCACTTACATTATAAGCGATTATGGGAATATTATAAGAAGATTTTATTTTTGAAATAATGTCTAGATAAGACATTGCAGGTTTAACAATTATTACATCAGCTCCCTCTTTAATATCCATTTCAACTTCCCTTAAAGCTTCATCAGAATTATTATAATTCATCTGGTGTGTTTTCCTATCTCCAAAATTAGATTTGATATTTACTGCGTCTCTAAAGGGACCATAAAAAGATGATGCATATTTTACTGAATAAGAAAAAATTGGAATTTTAATGTATCCCTGATTATCTAAAAGTTCTCTGATATATCCAACTCTTCCATCCATCATATCTGATGGAGCAATAACATCGACACCTGCTTTAACAAGTGATAGGGCTTGAGTCCCTAAGTTTTTTAATGTTAAGTCATTATCTATGTCTCCATCAACTATTGTTCCACAATGCCCATGAGATGTATACTGACAATGGCACAAGTCAGCAATAATTAAAATATCATAACTTTTCTTTTTAATTTCTTTGATCGCTCGTTGGACTATACCATTATCATCATGAGATACTCTTCCCTCAACATCTTTTTTTGAAGAGATACCAAACAAAATTATACTTCCAATCTTTTTTTCTACAAGTTGATCACATAAGGTTAAAACATTATCAATTGACAACTGATATTGCCCTGGTAGTGTTTTTATTTCTTTCTTAATTTTTTCTCCTTCACAAACGAAAATAGGATAAATCAAATCTTTTACATTTAGTCTTGTTTCCTCAACTAAATCTCTAATTTTTTGATTATATCTTAGTCTCCTAAGTCTTGTTTTGGGATATGCCATCATTAATTTTTTTAAAATATGAAATTATTGAATCCGATATTCCCTCATAAGTTTGCATTTTAGAAGTAATAAGTGGATTATAACCACAGCTTTTAATAAATGAAGAGGTAGAATCTCCGATACTAATGATACTTGTTTTATTTGGATTATATAAACTTATAAATGACTCAAAAGAAGAGGGGCTAGTAAAAACAGTATATGTATCAGCTATATTCAATAGTTTTTCTAATTGTTTATTTTTTTTCTTAATAATTTCAGTGTTATAGGCTACAAATTTCGTTAAATAACAAAACTTTTTTAGATTTTCCGACAATTTATTTTTTGCAAGATTACCCTGAACCAATAAAACTCTCTTTGAATTGATGATCCCTATCTTTTCCAACTCAATTGATAGTTTGTCTGAATAATTTTTTTTTGCAGTGTAGACATTGTCAAACTTTAATCCCCTTAAAAGATGTTCAGTCTTAGAACCAATACTAATGGTTTTAATGTTTTGAAGATTTTGTTTTTTTATAAACTTATTTTGAAAAAAATACTTTACTCCATTTTTTGAGGTGAAAATACAAAAGTCATAATCGTTGATATTTAGTGATTTGTCACAAGTATTCATAGATGTCTTTATCATAGGGAAGTGAAAAGTTTTCATTCCCTTTTCTTTGAGTGCGTTAAACCCATCTGATTCAAACTCATTGGTTAAAATTATTATTTCATCTCTGTTGTCCATAATACTTTAACTATCTAATTTTTGATAAAATACCTTCACCTCCTTTACTTAATATACTTTTGGCAAGTTGAACTCCTAAATTATCTGATTTTTTAAAGCTTGTCTTAATTTGATCTGTTATTGATTCTTTACCATCCATAGAGGAGACTATCCCCTTTATTATCATTAAACCATCTTTTATTTTTGCATAAGCGCCAATGGGAGCAGTGCAACCACCTTTTAAATATTTTAAAAACTCTCTTTCCTGATTTACACAAATACTTGTTGTCTTATGGTTTAATGATGAAGTCATTGGATAAAGTTCATTATCATCTCTTATCTCAACTGCGATAGCTCCCTGAGCCGGAGCGCATAACATCTCCTTTGAATTAAAATAATTAGTAATCTCTTTATTTAAACTTAATCTTTCCAAACCAGCAGCAGCAAGAACTAAACCATTACAATATCCTTTTTTCATTTTAGAAATTCTTGTATCAATATTTCCACGAATACTAATAACCTTAATTTTAGGATTTAACTTTAGAAGCAATGATTTTCTCCTATTTGAAGAAGTAGCAATAGTTGATAAATGAGGCATCTCATAAATCGATTTTCCGTCTTTGCTTAAGAAAGCATCTCTATGGTTGTCTCTTTTTAAAATTGCAGAAATCTTAAGGCCTTTTATTTGATCAACTGGCAAATCTTTCATGCTATGAACAGCAATATCAATTTTTCTGTCCAATAACTTTTTTTGAATTTCTCTAACGAAAAAACCCTTTTCTATTGAAGATTCTATGTTTTGATTTAAAAGGAGATCCCCCTTTGTTTTTATCTCTTTTAATTTAAAAGTAGTTTTTGGAAAATATTCTTTTAGTCGATTCAAAACAAGATTTGATTGAAAAAGAGCAAGCTTACTAGCTCTTGTCCCAATAATTATCTCATTCTTTTTCATCAAAAATTTTCTTAATTATATTCAGAGCGTTTTTATCCTTTCCATTATTGCTTACAATTCGTATCCTTCTTACTAAATGATCAGAAAGTTTACTATGAATTTTATCAAATTTTACATTTACCTCTTGCCCTTTGGTTTTTTTTATGTTGGCATTTCCATTAATTTTTTCTTTATCAGAATTACTTTCAATTAATTTCTCCATTTGTTTTTTAATTGAAAGAATTGATGTTCTAAGTTGTCTAGAACTGATCCAACTATCAAAATCAGAAATATGGTTATCAATTATTTGCTGAGCTTTTTCAATTTCAGACTTTCTTTTTTTATAATTTTTATTTACAAGGTCCTTTAATCCATCTATACTTACCAGATCTACTCCTGAAATTGAAGAAATACTCCTCTCAATATTCCTTGGAATAGATAAATCAACAAGAAGAAGCTTCTTGTTTTTCCTTTCCTTCATTAAATAATTAACATCAGAAAAGGAAAGTAGAGGAGATGATGACGAAGTTGAAAAAATTGCGATATCAATTTTTGAAAAATACTTTTTGTAATTCTTAAATGAAACAAAATCAAGATCATAAGAGTTAGCAACGCTTTTTGCTTTTTTATCAGTCCTATTTGTAACTACAATATTTTTTGTTTTTTTCTTTAAAAGATGTTTTATTGATAGTTTTGATGTTTCTCCTGTGCCAACACAGAGTATGGATGCTTTTTTCAAATCATATTTTTTTGAGATAATTTCAACCGCTGCATAACTAACTGAAACGGCTCCTTTTGAGATTTCAGTATTTGATCTGACATCCTTTCCAGTTTCAAAAGATTTTTGAAATATTCTGCTAAGTATTGGTCCTATAATTTTTTTCTGTTTAGAAAAATAAAAAGCTTCTTTTAACTGATCAACTATTTGAAATTCTCCAACAATCATAGATTCTAATCCAGATATCAGTCTAAATAAGTGCTTAGAAACATCGATTGATCCGATTTTTTTAATAGCGTATGGAGATAACCCTTCTGGATACTTTTTAAACTCAACAAGACATTTCATAATTATATGAAATATTCTTTTTTCTTGACTCAAATGATTTTCATACTCATAATAAATCTCAGTTCTATTACAAGTAGACAAAACAATTATACCATCAATAGGAAACTGCTCAGATAAAAAGTTGTAGAAATCTATTTTTTCATTATCCTCAAAATAGAATTTCTCTCTAACCTCAATTGGAGAATTTTTATAATTAATGCTAATAAGGCCTATCAATGTAAATAGAGATTTTGGCAAAAATAAATCTTATTCCTATTTTCTAATAATAATAATGAATAATTTTTTAATGATGATATTTAAAAAATTAATAGTTGAAACCATTATCTTATATGAAAAACTATTGAATGTGAGATACCATAATTTATATTGTTTCTAAACACTTATTGGGCTAATTTTGATAAAAATTTAATAAATATGAGTATTGAATCAGGTTCAGTTTGTATAAATTGTGAAAACTTAAGTGCCTCTTTCAGATGCAGTAAACATGACATTGATGTTGATCTTGATAACGTCTGTTCTGATCACAGCCTAAAAAGATCAATTTCAAAATTATCTAATTGTCTGAATTGTGAAAAATACAGTACAAAAAAATGTCCAAATCCGAGTTTTGCTGCTGAAGGTTTACTTTGTTTTTCATGGTCATAAGAATTCTTTCTAGTTACTAGATAATTTTTAGAAGTATTTATATTTCTATTCAAAGAAGTTTTGGCACATAGAATCAAAATAAATAAGGTCATCCTTTTTATAGTCTACATACACTTTTTCTTTCTCTTTTAAAGGTGTTGATGAAAAAAATGTCCATAGTTCACCATCACAAGTACCTTTTATTTTATATTCTTTCCCTTGAAAAAAGGATTTTTCAACTATAACCTCAAGATTTGATTTTTTTACAATTTGAAAATTTTCAGGTCTCAAATAATGAACATCTCCATTGGTTAAAATTTTATTTAAATCCCCAAGAATTTTTGCACAATAACAATTAACCGGCTCACAATACATATTTATAGGATCATCGTATTGTTGTAATATTCCGGCCTTAAAAATCAATATTCTGTCAGCAATATTTAAAGCGTCATTAATATCATGGGTAACAAGAATAGTTGTTGTATTTGTTTTCTTTAAAATTTCGTGGATTTCTTCTCTCATCGATTCTTTAATTTCTGAATCTAGATTACTGAAAGGCTCATCAAGTAAAAGCAAATCAGGTTCCCTGATAAGGGCCCTTGAAATACATGCCCTTTGTTGCTCGCCACCTGACAATTCATGAGGAAATCTATTCACTAGGCTATTTAATCCAGAAAGACTAAGTACATAATCTAATTTTTCAAAATGAATAGTATCTAAATTAAATAAGATATTGTCTTTTAAATTAAGGTGAGGAAACAATGGATAGTCTTGGAAAACAAATCCAATATTTCTTTTTTGGGGAATAACAAAATGATTTTTATCATTAAGTATTCTATCATTTAATTTAATTGATCCAGAGTTAATCATTTCTAATCCAGCTAGACATTTTAAAAACGTAGTTTTACCAGAACCACTTTCACCTAAAAAAGAAATGATTTCCCCTTTTTTGACAGAAAAATTTAATTTTTTAATAATTAAATTTTCCTTTTCATAATATTTAACAAGATTATTTACTTCTAGATACATATAATTCTCTATTGATAAATTTTTTCAAAAGTATTAACAAAATTGATCCAATCACAATAATTGTTAGTGAATAAACTGAAGATTTTGGAATCATTTCCTCTATTGCATATTCATAGGTTTGAGTTGCAAGAGTATCAAAGTTGAATGGCCTTAATATTAAAGTAATCGGCAATTCTTTCATCACATCAATAAATATCAATATAAAAGCTACAACCAGAGCAAATTTATTAATTGGGAGATGTAACTTTTGGAATAATTTATAGGTATTTGCACCTAAATTTTTTGCGGTTTCATCATAACTTTCGGGATGCTTTTCAAAACTTGATTTTAGAGGAGATTTACCAACTGCCATGAATCTTATAGTATATGCATATATCAAAACAAAAAGAGATCCTATAAATGAGAAATCAACAAAAAAATAACTTAAATCTGTAAATAATATTATCAGTCCCATTCCAATTACTGCTCCAGGAATTGCATAACCAAGCGAAATTAACTGACTTATGTAAAAATATACTTTCCCCTTTGTCGTCTTACCGATAAATTCAATTAAAAAAGCAAAAATTGTAACAGTTGTGGCAGTTATCAAAGAAACCAATAAAGTGTTCTTTGAAAGCAAAAATAAATCCGGAAAATTAATATTATCGTAGGTATAAATAACATTATTAATGATAAAAATCAATGGAAACAAAAACCCAAAAGCAAAAGGAATAAAACATATAAGGTTTGAAAGAAAAGCTTTTTTAGAATTAGTAGTTGAAAAATTTTCAATTTTATTATTGATCTTATAATTGAACTTATATCTTGAATTCCATAATTTTTCACCAAAAAAGATTATAAAAACAACTAACAATAAAATTATAGATAATTGAATTGCTGTTGTAACATCATTCATTGAAAACCAAGCTCTAAAAATTCCAGTTGTAAATGTATTAACCCCAAAATATTTCACTGCTCCATATTCATTCAATACCTCCATCAAAACAAGAAATAATCCTGAAAGTATGGCAGGTCTGGATAAAGGCAATATGATTTTATAAAAAGTTTTAAAAGTTGATAATCCTAGGTTTTTAGCGAGATTTATATAATTTGACCCTAAAAGACTAAATGAGACCCTTGAAACAGTATATACATATGGGAAGAGTGATAATGCCATAATTATACCCAAAACTTCTATTTGCAAATAATCTTGATTCACAAAATCTGAAAGAGCAGGATAATTTTTTCTTACAAAACTTTGAAAAGGGCCAGTAAAGCTTAAAATATCACTGTATGTAAATGCCATTATATAAGAAGGAACTGCTAGAGGTAGATAAAGTACAATATCATAAAAATCTCTGCCAAAAAAACTAGTTGTACTAATCAGCCAAGCAGGAAGAACTCCAAAGAGTAAAGAAAAAAAAAGGGTGATAATTGCTAGATAAATCGTACTTATAGTATAGTCAACTAGCAAATTATCCCAAAGATAATTAAAGTTTTCCCCATCAAATTCAAAAAACCTAATGAATAATATTATTATTGGTAATATGAGAAATAGGGTTAATAGTAAACTTAAGTTAACCCAATTATTGTATCCAGATTTTACAACTTTATTTTTTATTTCCAACCCGTTTTGTCAAAAATACGAATTGCATCCTTACGATATTTACCTAGCATGTTTAAATCTAGGGGATCTCTTTTAAATTCTCCCCACTTTTGAACTATCTCATCTGGCTTAATATTAGGATTTACTGAATATTCAAAACTGTTCTCTACATAAGTTTTTTGAGCTTCATCACTTATTAGGTAGTTTATCAATTGAAGAGCATTTTCTCTGTTTGGTGAGTTGATAGCTAGTCCTATCCCAGAAACATTTATATGACTACCTCTTTGGTTTTCACCCTGATTAGGAAAAAAAACAGATACGGATTTACCTGCATTGATCTCTTCTTCTTTCTGTGATGAAAGTAATAATCCTATGTAATACGAATTTACAATAGCAATATCTCCTTGCCCAGCTGCGATTGCCTTGACCTGATCTCTATCACTACCTTTTGGATCTCTTGCAAAATTTTTTACTAGTGATTCAGACCATTTAACTGTATTATCAGTTCCAACATTGGCTACAAGAGATGACATTAGGGCTTGATTATAAGCATTTGATGAAGATCTAACTAAAATTCTTCCTTTCCATTTTTCATTAGCCAAATCTTCATAGGTTGAAAGTTCCTCTGCTTTAACTCGATCATTACTGTAAACAATTATTCTAGATCTATAGGTAATTGGAACCCAAAATTCATTCCTATCAATTAAATCCCCACTTACTTTATCTAAAATTGATGGGAGTTTAATCTTCTGAAGTAAACCCATTTGAGAAGCCTGATATAATTTTCCTACATCAACAGTTATAAATAAATCTGCTGGGCTATTTTTCCCCTCATTCCTCATTCTTTCAATTAATTCATCTGCATTAGCTTTAATAACATTGACCTTAATTCCTGTTGATTCTTCAAATTTTTTATATTGAAGCTTATCAACCTCATAGTGACGTTGACTATACAAATTTATTTCTTTACTCTTTGATGGGGTTTCTGAGCAACCTGTAAGAGTAAAAGACAAGATTACTGCAAAGATTATTTTTTTCATTTTACTTTTTTTGGAGTCGCAATATAAAAAAATTATTTTTATTTAGACTGATTATAAATAAATGATTACTTTTACCGAATTAAAAAAATAAATTATAAATAATTAAACCATAAACTTATGAATAGCTACTCTAAATACTATAGATTTTTAAAGGTGTTTGTCTTTTCAATGTTAATTATATCTTGTAGTAAGGATAAAGACGAGGATGTTGCTGACAACACTGTTACTCCTCCTGCAACATATGAATTTACAAGAAATGGACAAAGTACTGTCTCTTTTGGGGGACAAACTGCTAGACTTAAAATGGCAGCAGAAATATACAGCGCACTAAAAGATAACTCTTCTACAAAAGAACAAATAGATAATATGTTTAATAATGGGACTGGATTTAGTGATTCATCTCTAGATGCTAGTGGTAAAAATATTGGAAGTAAAACAGCTGCATCTCCAATTGCCTCTGCAACGGTCAAGCCTATATTCGATGCAATGATTGTTGATTTTGTTGACAATGTTATCCCTGCATGGAATGATGATGCTGCGGATGGAACTCCGGGAAAACTAACCGATGAAACACGTTCCGTTTATATTAATGCAAAAGGGCATGAAATAACTCAATTGTTCACAAAGGGGCTAATGGGCGCACTAGTAACTGATCAAATTTTAAATAATTATCTAACTGCAGCGAAACTTGACTCAGGAACTAATCGAGATGATCAAGCAAATCTTGTACTTGAATATGGAACTGCAACTAAAATGGAACACTATTGGGATGAGGGATTTGGATATCTATACGGAGAGGAAGCTAATGTTGCCAGAGCTGATCTTGGAAGTAATCCAACCGGTAATGGTGTTTTAGTAAATAAATATTTTAAGAAAGTAAATGACCAAGCCGAAAGAGCTGGAATTGCTCAAACTGTATATGATGCTTTTAAAATGGGAAGAGCTGCTATTGTTGCTGAAAATTACACGGTTAGAGACGAACAAGCAGAAATTATTCAAGTTAATTTATCTAAAGTAATAGGATATAAAGCAATGGATTACTTAAATGGTTATGTCAGTAAAAAAGATGCTGGAAATCTTGCAGATGCCATTCATGCTCTATCAGAAGGTTGGGGATTCATATTAAGTCTTCAATTCACTAATGATGGAACTGGAAATCCTTATTTCTCTAATTCAGAGGTTAATGCAATGCTTGCAAAAATTGATAACTTTTGGACTGTTAGCTCTGCTGACTGCACATCAATGGCAAATGATATAAAGACAAAAATGGGATTGTAAAATTTTAAATTAATACTTGTGTTCAAAAAGTCAGATATGGTTAAAATAAAATTCGAATTTCGGCATTTTCTATCCAAACCATATCTGACTTATTAATTAAAAAAAATGAAAAGACTTTTAAGCTACTTTATTCTAATTTTAATTATTATTGCTTGCTCCAAAGAAAATGGTAACTCTGATGAACAGAATTCCGTTGAATTTGATCGAAGTACTATTTTAGTTAATCTAGCGGACAATATAATTATTCCCAATTACAATGCTTTCCAAGAAAAAATGAACGCGCTAAAAAGTTCCTCTGAAAAATTTATTTCTGAATTAGATTCTGAAAATACTTCCACTAACTACGAAGATCTTCACAATAAATGGGTTGAAGCCTACATGAGTTGGCAAAAAATTGAAATGTATGATATTGGAAAGTCTGAAGAAATTTATTTCAAATCAAAAATGAATACTTATCCAGCTGATCAATCCAGAATAGAAAAAAATATATCTACGGGTAGTTATGACATTGAAAACCCAAATAATTATTCTTGTCAGGGTTTCCCTACAATTGATTATATGATTCATGGTATTGATGATAATAAAGAAAAAATTATTCTCAAATACAGAGAAAATGAAAAATACGGTCAGTATTTGCAAGATATAATAAAAGAAATGGATGAAAATACAACTGAGGTAGTTTCCAGTTGGGCAAGTTTTAGGTCATCATTTATCAGTTCATATGAAAATACTGCAACTTCTATGTTTAATATGCTTACAAATGACTTTGTATATTATTTTGAAAAGGGGCTAAGAACAAATAAAATTGGTATTGCATCAGGCGTTTTTTCAGATGAGAAACTACCAAACAAAATTGAAGCCTATTATTCAACTTTAAACTCGTTTGAACCAATCTCTAAAAAGCTCTTAATCGAAGCTTTAAACTCGGTAGAAAATTTTTTCATCGGCAAATCCTCTGACGGCCTATCTACAGGATCAAGCTTTAAAACATATCTGGATTATCTAAAGTCAAACAATAGTGGAGAAGAAGATACTGATTTGAGCCTTACTATTACAACAAAAATTGAGACAGCTAGAAATACAATTAATAATCTGGATGATGATTTCATTGATCAAATAAATAATGATAATATAAAGATGCTTCAAGCCTTTGACGCATTGCAGGTAATTGTTGTTCATTTAAAAGTAGATATGCTTCAGGCCTTTAATGTTGCCGTTGACTATGTCGATGCTGATGGAGATTAAATTATAAAAGCTAAATAACTTGATTGTCCTGCTTTAGTTAATTTAGCATTTGTTAAAAATTTTGTTTTGGCTTTTACCAACTATTTTAAAAAAAAATCCAACCCCTATCCCCTTGTTCTTTTCAGAATTTGTTTCGGATTAATGATGATGTTTTCTATTATCCGTTTTTGGCTTAAAGGATGGATAAAAACCTTATATATAGATCCAAAGATTCACTTTTCTTATCTTGGGTTTGAATGGGTAAAACCCTTGGGGGAATATACTTATATTTTATTCTTTATCTGTGGTTTATCTTCTTTTTTTGTTGCAATTGGTTATAGATATGTTTTATCCATAATTATATTCTTTTTAAGTTTTACATACATCGAGTTAATGGATAAAACCACATATTTAAATCATTATTATTTTGTCAGTATCCTAAGTTTTTTATTAATTTTTTTGCCAGCTAATGCAACCCATTCAGTAGACAACTTTTTAAATAAGAAAAAATTTAAAACCATACCAAAATGGAGTATTGATAGTATTAAATTGTTACTTGCTATGATCTATCTATTTGCGGGAATTGCTAAAATAAATTCGGATTGGCTTTTCAAAGCAATGCCTCTTAAAATATGGCTCCAGTCAAAATATGATTTGCCTATAATTGGAGAAACATTGATGCAAAAGGATTGGTTTCATTATTTCATGAGTTGGGGAGGTATGATTTATGATCTCACCATACCTTTTCTTTTGCTATGGAAAAAAACAAGACTTTTTGGATTTCTGTTAGTAATTTTATTTCATCTTTCCACGGGAATATTGTTCCCAATAGGAATGTTCCCCTATATAATGATTGTCTCCTCAATTATTTTCTTTGATTCAGATGTTCACAATAAAATTTTAAAACTTTTACCAAAATTTAAGTTCATTAAAAAAAGAAAAAAAATTATTGAGATTTCAACTTTTCAATACAAGAGAGAAAAATTTGCCCTAATAGTGGTTTCATTATTTTTTCTGATTCAACTAATTGTCCCTTTTAGATATATGTTATATCCAGGAGAATTGTTTTGGAATGAACAGGGGTACAGATTTTCTTGGAGAGTAATGCTAATTGAAAAAAAGGGAGAGTCTGTTTTTAGAATTTACAACAAAGAAAATAGAAAATCATTTTATGTGCAAAACGAAAACTTTTTAACACCACTGCAAGAAAAACAAATGAGTTTCCAACCAGACTTTATTTTAGAATACGCCCATTATCTTGGAAATTACTATTCAAAAAAAGGGATAAAAAACGTTGAGGTTTACGTTGATAGCTATGTTGCTTTAAACGGTAGATTAAGTCAACGAATAATTGATCCAAATGTTGATCTTTTTTCAAAAAAAAGGTCACTTAGGCACAAATCATGGATATTACCATTAGACGATGAAATCAAAGGTTTTTAACTTATTATTTGTTTTTGTTATGAGTCCATTTGTTTTGTTTTCTCAAAACAAAATATCTGGACGTGTATATGAAAAAAGGACAAATACAGCTTTAGAGGGTGTATCTATATATAATTCAAATAATGATAAAATCTACTCAACGAATAAAAATGGGGCTTTTGAAATTGAAACAACTAAAGATGAAATGATATTGACCTTCCTCTTAGATGGTTATATTATACAAGAAAAACTTTTAAAAGTCCCCACTAATAAAATAGTAGAAATCTTTTTATTAAATAACCTAAATGTTCTTAATGAAGTAATTGTTAGGGCGAGTAAAAAAAAGATTTTTCAAATACAACGACTTAAAGATTATGAGGAAACAGCAATTTATGCTGGAAAAAAAAATGAGATAATCTTAATGGATCTTTCAATGGCAAATCTTGCTTCAAATAATTCTAGGCAAATATATAGTCAAATACCAGGTTTAAATATATATCAAAATGATGACGCAGGAATACAATTAAATGTTGGCGGGCGTGGTCTTGATCCAAATAGAACGTCAAATTTCAATACCAGACAAAACGGATATGATATTAGTGCAGATGCTCTTGGTTATCCAGAGAGCTATTATACTCCGCCATCGGAAGCTTTAGAAAAAATTCAGATAATAAGAGGTGCTGCATCACTTCAGTATGGGTCACAATTTGGCGGTTTATTAAACTTTATAATGAAAAAACCAAATTTACAAACGACACTTGAATTGATTTCTAGAAATACTTTAGGCTCAAATGCATTATATACAAATTTTACTAGCCTGAGTGGTAAAAAATCTAATTTAAGTTATTACGGTTTTGTCAACTATAAAAAAGGGAATGGTTTCAGGGAAAATTCTGAATTTGAATCATTTAATTCATTTTTGAATTTAAACTATAATTTTAATGAAAAATCGAAATTATCTGCAGAAGTTACCTTTTTAGAATATTTAGCTCATCAAGCTGGGGGTGTTTCTGATCAAATATTTAAAACTAATCCACTTCAAACAAATAGAAAAAGAAATTGGTTTGAAGTAAATTGGTTGTTGTTCAACCTAAAGTATACCAGGAAAATTAATGAAAATTCAAATTTTGATTTAACTTTTTTCGGTTTAGAAGCAAAAAGAAATGCACTAGGATTTAGAAGTAATAGAGTAGATCAAATTGACCCAGGTACTGAGAGAGACTTAATTAAAGGTAAATTCTCAAATCTAGGTATAGAAGCAAGATTTCTGACTAATTATAAAATCAATCAAAGAAAATCTATTTTATTAATTGGATCAAAACTATATAGGTCTAAAACTAAAAGTATTCAGGGGCCTGGCTCTGATGATGATGATGCTGATTTTAGTTTTTATTACAAACAATTTCCAAGCTATGTAAATCAATCCGAATATTTCTATCCCAACAATAATTTTTCTTTATTTGGAGAAAATATATTTTATTTTACTGAAAATCTTTCTTTAACTCCAGGATTTAGACTTGAAAATCTTCGAACACAAAGTGATGGCTTGTATAAAAAAATTAATCTTGACGGAGCCGGAAATGAAATCCTTAATCAAGAAATTGCAGACTACAGAGACAATAAAAGAAGTCTTATCCTTTTTGGTTTAGGAATAAGTTACAAGCCTTTGCGATATCTAGAAATTTATTCTAACCTATCTCAAAATTATAGATCAGTTACATTTGCTGATATAAGTATAATTAACCCTGCTTATTCTATTAACCCAAATATTTCGGATGAAAAAGGATTTACATTCGACTTAGGGCTTAGAGGAAATATAAAAAGAAATATTTCCTATGATACTAATTTTTTCAGTTTATTCTACAACGACAGAATAGGATTTGTTCAGAGAGTTTATGATGATGGCAGTGTTAAAAGTGAAAGGGGAAATGTAGGAAATGCAATTATATTTGGAATTGAATCTCTTATTGATTTCAACCTTAATGAATTGTTCTTTAAAAATAATAATATCAATTTTAATTATTTTATCAATTTTTCTCTTATCGAATCAGAGTATACAAAATCTAAGGAAATTGGAGTCACAGGTAAAAAAGTTGAGTTTGTCCCTTTGGTAAATATTAAAACTGGTTTGAAGTATGGCTACAAAAATTTTTCATTTAATACACAACTTTCATTTATATCAGATCAATACACTGATTCATCCAATGCTATTGAAGGCAATTTAAGTGGAGTTATAGGGGTTATCCCTTCATATAAAATTCTTGATTTTTCTTCATCGTACAAAAGTAAAAATTACGGGGTTGAAATAGGAGTTAATAATGCATTAAATAGTTTCTATTTTACAAGAAGAGCAACCGGCTATCCAGGACCAGGAATTATTCCCTCACCTCCAAGAAATTATTATATTACATTAGAACTGAAAATATAAAAAATGGGTCTTAATAAGAAAGATGTTATTGTTTATGATGGAGTATGTGTTCTTTGTAATTTTTTTCTGAGATGGCTACTAAAAAATGATATTAAAGATCATTTTAGATATACAACTTTTGAAAGTGCATTCATTATAAAAAATTACCCAAATATAAATTTATTAGACTCAATTATAGTCTTAACCAAAGACAATCAAAAATTATATAAAGGCAAAGCACTCTTATATATATTAAAAAAAATAAATAAGTTAAAGCCGATCACTTATTTTCTTACAATCTTTCCATCAAAACTGATTGATTTTTTTTATACTATAATAGCTAAAACTCGCTATAAAGTTTTTGGAAAATATGATTCCTGCCCTTTTGTTGAAAAAAAGTATTTAAAAAAAATTTTAAAATAAGGGTTAATAGATTTACAGATGTTTTATAAATTAGGATTCAATGAATTATATTCCTATAAGTTGAAAATTCAAAGAGAAGAGAAAATAAAAATCTAGAATGATAAAACTTGCAATAGCTCCAATTGGTTGGACAAATGATGATCTTCCTGAACTAGGAGGAGACATATCTTTTGAACAATGCATAAGTGAAATGGCGCTAGCAGGATTTAAAGGCTGTGAAGTGGGTAATAAATATCCAAAAAATGATTTAGAGCTTTTAAAAAAACATCTTGAAATAAGAGATTTATCAATTTGTAATCAATGGTTTAGCTATGAATTCACAACAAAAAATATAGATCATATAAAAAAAGATTTTATAAGGCATCTTGATTTTTTAAAATTTTTTGGAGCTGAAATTGTTGGAGGAGCAGAATGCGGTAACACAATTCATGGACAAATAAATAATTCTATATTAAATAGAAAATCTGCCACTAATGATCAATGGAAAAAACTTACCTCGGGATTAAATGAATTAGGAAAGCTAGCGATTGAGATGTATGGAATACAATTAGCATATCATCATCACATGGGAACTATGGTCGAAACAATTGAAGAAACAGATAGGCTACTTAATGAAACTGATGATCGTTATGTGAAACTTAACTATGATTGTGGGCATTTTGAATTTGCTGGAAATGATCCAGAAAAAGCATTAAAAAAATATATAAATCGAATAGCACATATTCATTTTAAAGATGTTAGAAATCAAATAAAAGAAAAAGTTTATAAGGAGAAATTAAGCTTTTTGCAAGCTGTTAAACTTGGAGTATTTACTGTTCCAGGTGATGGAGATTTAAAAATGAAACCTCTTGCAGATATAATTCATAAAAGTAATTACAAAGGCTGGTTAGTAGTTGAAGCTGAACAAGATCCTTCAATTGCAAATCCATTTGAATATGCGAAAAAAGGATATGATTACTTAACTGAAGAACTTAATTTTTAAAAAGTTAAACTGATGAAATTATTAGTAAGACCAAAAACAAAAACGGGTGTTTATCAACAAATTACCTCTGAAAAAGCTTGCTGGAATTGGTTGAATTTTGAAGCTCGGCTTATGAAAAAAGGAGAAGAATGGAGATTTGAAACTAAAGAATATGAAATTGGGATTGTGTTGCTTGGAGGAAATTTTAAAGTGGAGAGTAATAAAGGAAACTGGGAAACTAAAAATGGACGGAAAAATGTTTTCAGTGGTGTGGCACATACCTTATATCTCCCTCGTGAAACAGTTTTTAAATTGACAGCTTTAAGTGAAATTCTAGATATTGCATATGCATGGTGTTTAGCAGAAAAATCATTCGAACCAAAATTTATTTTGCCTGAAAATACTCCAATGGTTATTTTTGGTGGAGATAATGCGACTAGACAATTTAATGATTTAATTCCTCCTGGTTTTGGTTGCTCAAGAATTGTATCTAGAGAAGTATACACCCCCTCTGGAAACTGGAGTTCATTCCCTGCTCATAAACACGATAAAAGAACTTTAGATAAAGTTGGAAATTTATTAGAACCTCAACAAGACGAAATATATTTTTATAAATTCCAGAAACCAGAGGCTTATGCAATTCAACAGATTTATACTAAAGAAGAAGATCAGCCTGATGAAAGTTTAAATGAAATTTATAGGGCACAAAACAATGATTTGGTATTAGTTCCTAGAGGTTATCATCCTGTCGTAGCTGAGCATGGTTACAACTGTTATTATTTAAATTTTTTAGCAGGAACAGATCAGTCCCTAATGAATACAACTGATTCTAATCATGAATGGATATATAAATCATGGAAAGAGAAAGATAATCGTCTACCTCTAGTAACTGCAGAAATGAATAACTTAAAAAATTGAAATATGAGTTTTGATCTAATAACATTTGGGAGGGCTTCCATAGACTTATATTCTAACAATATAGGATCGGAATTCAATGATATTAAAGAACTAACGACATCTATAGGCGGACCACCTGTAAATATATCTGTTGGAGCACAACGCCTTGGGCTAAAAACTGGAATCATAAGTGCCATAGGGCCAGACCCCATAGGAGAATTTATAAAAAACTCTCTTCAAAGAGAAGGAGTTGATACAACACACCTTAAAACTATTGAAGAAACAAAAAGTGCAGCAGTAGTTTGCGGCATAATACCTCCCGATAAATTTCCTCTTGTTTTTTATAGAGATAATGCTCCTGATAAAAAACTAACTCCACAGCATATCAAAGAAGTTGATTTTTCTAAATATCGCTCATTTTTAATGACAGGAACTTCATTTGCAGTAGAACCATCAAGAACTACTGCATTTAAAATTTCTGAGAAAGCCAAGAAAAATAAAGTGCCAATCTTTTTAGATCTTGATTTTAGAGCAAATTTGTGGAATAATATTCTTGATTTTGGTTCAGTTCTTAAAAATTACTTAAAGCTAACAGATATTGTTATTGGTACTGAAGAAGAAGTTTTATCAATTAACTTAGCCAATACAAATCAGGTTAAAATAAAGAATGATTCCATCACGCAGCCTAAAATTGATGGAAATATTGATGATGCAATAAAAATAATTTTAAATGAAGGTGTCAAACTTCTCTTAGTTAAAACTGGAGCAAAAGGAGTGATTGCTTATTATAATGACGGTAGAGTGATTAAAGTTCCTGGCTTTAAAGTAAAAGTAACTAATGTGTTAGGAGCGGGTGACGCATTTGCTGGAGGTTTTATTTATGGTTATATTAATGGCTGGGATGACTATAAATCACTTAGGCTTGCTAATGCATGTGGAGCGTGGCTAGTGACTAAACAAGGTTGTTGTAATTTTGCGCCATACTATAATGAAATAATTGATTTTATTAATGAAAAAGGAGGCTTTTAAATGAAAACTCAAAGACTTACAGTTGCACAAGCAACCATAAAATTTTTGAAGAATCAATTTTCTAAAAGAGATAATATTGAATTTCCTTTTTTTGCTGGTTGCTTTGGAATATTTGGTCACGGAAATGTTGCTGGTTTGGGTGAAGCCTTAAAAAATAATCCTGATTTTAAATATTATCAAATTAGGAATGAGCAATCAATGGTTCATGCAGCTGCTGCATATGCTAAAATGAAAAACAGATTACAAACTTTCGTTTGTACAAGTTCAATTGGACCTGGTGCCACAAATATGATAACTGCAGCTGCAGGTGCAACAATTAATAGACTACCTGTTTTATTAATCCCGGGTGATTTCTTTTCCAAACGAACAGCAACTCCTTTATTACAACAGTTAGAAAATTCTTCATCTAATGATATTTCAGTAAATGATTGTTTTAAACCCATTTCAAAATATTGGGATAGAATAAATAGACCGGAGCAGTTAACTTCGGGGCTTTTAGAATCAATGAGAATTCTTACATCTCCATCGGAAACAGGTTCGGTAACTTTATGTCTCCCTCATGATGTGCAAACCGAAGCATATGATTTTCCTTCTGAATTATTTGAAAAGAGAATTTGGTATGTTCCAAGAAATATACCAGACTCCTATTTAATAGAAAAAGCTGTAGAAATGATCAAAAAATCTAAAAACCCAATGCTTGTTGCGGGAGGAGGAATAATTTATTCTGAAGCAGAAAATATTTTAACAAATTTTGTAGAATCAACAGGTATCCCTGTTGCTGAAACCTTTGCAGGTAAGGGTTCTTTAATTTATAACCATGAACTTAACCTTGGAGCAATAGGGGCAACAGGAACAAAGGGTGCAAATGAAATTGCTTCAGTCTGTGATCTTGTTATTGGTGTTGGAACTAGATACAGTGATTTTATCACTGCTTCAAAATCTGCATGGCAAAATCCTAACGTTAAATTTATAAATATTAATGTTGCTGAAGTAGATGCATATAAGAATTCTGGAGTCCCTCTTATAGGAGATGCTAGAGATACTTTAAAAATACTCTTGGAAAAACTAAAAGGTTTTAAAGCTGGAAAAAAATATACAGATAAAATCAGAAATTATAACAAAGAGTGGGACTCAATAGTTGAAATAGCATATAACCCAATCGATAAAAAAAATCCTGTGCAATGTGAATATGTTGGAGCATTGAATAAATTTGTTGATGACAAAGATGTTTTGATTTGTGCTGCTGGGAGTTTGCCTGGAGATTTACATAAATTATGGAGAACAAAAAATTCAAAAGGATTTCATCTTGAATATGGTTATTCATGTATGGGTTATGAGATCCCAGGAGGCCTTGGCGCAAAAATGGCTGATCCAAAAAGAGAGGTATATGTAATGTGTGGAGATGCAACTTATCTAATGCTTCCTTCAGATTTAATTACAACCATTCAAGAGAGCTATAAAATAATAATGATTTTAATAAATAATAATGGGTATGCTAGTATCGGAGGTCTTTCAGAGTCTGTTGGTGGAGGTGGTTTTGGAACAGAATTTAAATATAGAAAGAAGGAAAATGATCAGATTGAGGGAGATTATTTACCCGTTGATCTTGCTAAAAATGCTGAAAGTTTAGGTGCGAAAGTTTACAAAGCCTCTGGAATAGATGAGTTTAATGAGGCATTAAAAAAAGCGAAAAAAAATGATCAAACCACTGTAATATATGTTGAAACAGTGAGAGATAGGAAATTGGATGGTTACGCTTACTCTTGGTGGGAAGTTCCAGTCCCTGAAGTTTCAATTTCTGAAGATGTTAAAAAAGCCAGAAAGAAATATGAATCGGATAAAAAAATGCAGAAAAAATATTTAAAGTCTAATCGGCTATAATTAAAATGGAAAAATTAAAAAATTATATCAATGGTAAATGGGTGGACTCTAATAGCAAAGAATTTATAGATGTTATTAATCCTGCTAATCAAGAAGTTCTTGCAAAAGTTCCTTATGGAAAAGGAACCGTAAAAGATGTTCAGAAAGCAATTGAATCTGGTCATCTAGCATACTTAGAATGGAAAGATATCCCAACAATGAAAAGAGTTCAACCGCTTTTTAAGTTAAAAACACTTCTAGAGAAAAATAAACATGAAATTGCAAAAATTATCACAACAGAATGCGGAAAAACCCTAAAAGAATCTGAAGGAGAAATTCAAAGAGCAATTGAAAATGTCGAAGTAGCCTGTGGCTCATACGTGATGAATCAATCTGAGTTTTCAGAGAATATAGCGCCAGGTATTGATGAATTTATGATTAGACAACCTCTCGGAGTTTGCGGTTGTATAACACCCTTTAATTTTCCTGGGATGATTCCTTTTTGGTTTTTACCATATGCTATAGCAACTGGTAATGCGTTTATTATAAAGCCCTCTGAAAAAGTCCCTTTAACAATGAGATTTATTATTGAATTAATCGACAAAAATCTTGATTTACCAGAAGGCCTTATAAGCATGGTTCATGGGGGAAAAGAGTCAGTTGATCAAATACTTGAAAACTCAAAAGTGAAAGCCATAAGTTTTGTAGGGTCCTCAGAAGTTGCAAAATATATCTATTCCCAAGCAAGTAAATATGGGAAAAGAGTTCAAGCTCAAGGAGGAGCTAAAAACCCTTTAGTAATAATGCCCGATGTAGATCTTGAAACAACAACTCAAATTATTATTGATTCTGTATATGGATGTGCTGGTCAAAGATGTCTCGCTGCATCTGTAATAATTCCTATTTGTGATGATAAAGGATTGTTAAAAGAATCTTTAATTGATTCTGCTCAAAAAAGAAAAGTTGGTTACGGTCTTGAAAAAAATACAGAAATGGGCCCTGTGATAACTCCTAATAGTAAAATTAGAATTGAAAATCTAATTCAAGAAGGAATTGATGAAGGATCAAATTTGTTAGTTGATGGAAGAAATAAGTCAATTTCAGGATATGAGAAAGGAAATTTCATCGCTCCAACAATTCTTGAAGGACTTCCTTTAAATGGAAAGATTTTAAATACAGAAATTTTTGGTCCCGTAATGAATTTAATAGAGTTTAAAAAATTAGAAAGCGCTATTGATTTTATTAACAAAGGTAGATATGGAAATATGGCGTGTATTTTTACCAAGGATGGGCTCTCTGCAAGGAAATTTAGAAATGAAGTCATGGCTGGAAATGTTGGAATTAATATAGGAGTTGCTGCCCCAGTAGCTCAGTTCCCATTCTCTGGTTGGAAAGAATCTTTTTTTGGAGATCTTCATGGACAAGGAAGGCATGCTATTGAGTTTTTCACCCAAACAAAGGTTGTTGTAGAAAGATGGCCAAAAGAATGGACAAGAAAGTTCTAGTTTAAATTAATTTATGAAAAAAATAAAATTTGGAATTGCTGGCTTAGGAAGAATTGGTAGGATTCATCTTGAAAATCTTTCAACTAAATTTAATGATATTGAACTACTAGCAATCTCAGATGTGGATCCAAATATTAAAGAATTAGCAAAAAAATATTCGATTCCTAATTTTTATAATAACTATGAAGATCTTGTAAACAATAAAGATATCGAAGCTGTCGTAATATGTTCACCTACAAAATTTCATGCTGAACATATAATAAAGGCCGCAAAATCTGGTAAGAAAATCTTTTGTGAAAAACCTATGGATTTATCTTTAGACACTGTAAGTAAAGTCATAAAAGTATTAGATGAAGTCAATATCAATTTGTTTTTAGCCTTCAACAGGAGATTTGATCCAAATTTTAAAAAAGTCAAAGAAATAGTCTCAAAGGGAGATATTGGTGAAATACAAATTATAAAAATAACCAGTCGCGATCCTTCTCCTCCGCCAATATCTTATATTAAAACATCTGGTGGCTTATTCCTCGACATGTCGGTTCATGACTTTGATATGGCAAGATTTATTAGTGAAAAAGAGATTGTTGAAGTAGATGCAAAAGGTGTTGTTTTTAATGATATTGAAATTGAAAAAAATGGGGATATAGATACTGCAGTAATAACCTTAACACTTGAAAATAATGCTATGGTAATTATTGATAATAGTAGAAAAGCAGCATATGGATATGATCAAAGAATTGAGGTCTTTGGATCAAAAGGGATGTGTGGATCCGAGAACAAACTACACAATAACTTTTACTTCTATGATCAAAAAGGTTCTATGGGGTCTCTTCCAATGGACTTTTTCATGGATAGATATTCTGAATCCTATTACAATGAAATAAAATCATTCATTGAATGTCTAAAGGATAATAAAAAACCTCCTGTTAATCAAAAAGATGGATTAATGGCTTTAGCAATTGGTTTAGCTGCCAAAAAATCGATGAAAGAAAAAAGAAGGGTAAAAATATCTGAAATATTATAAAATCCTAGAAAATAATTTTTATAAAAAATGTTTACCGCTTTAACATTCATTTCATTCACTGCTTTTGTAGCCATCTATTCATGGTTTAAACTAAGAAATGAAAATCTTAATTCAAAAGACGGCTATTTTCTTGGAGGTCGAAGTCTTACAGGAATTGTGATTGCTGGATCAATGCTTCTGACAAATATTTCTACTGAGCATCTTATAGGAATGAATGGATCTTCATATAAAAACGGCTTTATAGTTATTGCTTGGGAAGTTACTTCAGCAATAGCTCTTGTCGCTGCAGCAATATATTTTGTTCCAAAGTATTTAAAAATGGGGTTGACTACTATACCACAATTTTTAGAAGAGAGATTTGATAGTAGTACAAGAACAATTGTAGCAATTTTTTTGATGATTTCATTTGTTGTCACATTACTTCCAATAGTTTTATACACAGGAGCTATTAACTTGGAGAGTATTTTTGATGTTTCAGGGGTTCTTAATGTATCAAAAGAAAGTGCACTTTGGTTAACAGTCATTGTAGTTGGTATAATAGGTTCAATTTATGCTGTCTTTGGCGGACTAAAAGCAGTTGCCATTTCAGATACAATTAATGGGTATGGGCTCTTAATTGGTGGACTTTCAATCCCTTTAATTGCCCTTACAAGTATTGGAGAAGGAAACCCTATTTCTGGATTAATTGAACTTTATAATCATGTTCCAGAAAAGTTTAACGTCATTGGTGCAAAAGATTCTGTAATGCCTTTTGAAGTTTTATTTACTGGTCTAATAATTAATCAATTATACTTTTGGAGTATGAATCAAACAATTATACAAAGAGCCCTTGGCGCAAAAAATCTTGTAGAGGCTCAAAAAGGATTGTTGTATGCAGGTATTCTTAAAATTCTAATTCCTATTATTATAATGCTCCCAGGTGTTATTGCGTTCTATTATTATGGTGAATCATTTTATGATAACCAGGATATGATTTATCCCGAGTTGATAAAAAAACTATTACCATCCACTTTTGTAGGTATCTTTGCTGCCATAGTAATGGGCGCAGTATTAAGTACATTTAATAGTGTTTTAAATAGTGCAGCTACCATTTTTAGTGTTGATGTATACAAAAGACATTTTTCAAAAAATGCAGATGATTCCAAGTTAGTTTTAGCTGGTAAAATTGCCTCGGGAATTTTAGCTGTTTTTGCAATATTTGCTGCTCCAATGGTAGCAAACGCTCCTGATGGTTTATATCAATTATTGCAACAATTAAACGGTATATTTTTTATTCCAATAGCATCAATTATGTTGGCTGGATTTTTCTTAAAAGGGATTTCTGCAAATGGAGCAAAAGCAGGCTTATTTTTTGGTCTAATTTTTTATATAACAACAACGTTTATCTTAAAAGTAGAAATTCACTTTGTACATATTTGGGGAATAGAGTTTTTATTAAACCTATTAATCATGTTCATAGTATCATCAATTTATCCCAATAAAAAACTTTTTTTGAGTCTTAGTGAAATCAATTCAGAGATGACCCCTTGGAAGCATACTAAAAAACTATCCATAATTTTATGTGTAACTACAATTCTAATTTATATTGGTCTTGGAATATAAGATAAAATTTAATTTATCATTGAATATATCCCGTCCCAAAGATCAATCCTCATTTCCATTGCTCTTTTTGAATAAATTTTAGCTTCGTTCCATTTTGTTTGATTATCTCCACATAATTCACCAACCATCTCAAGTGCCATAGGGCCATGCTCATCAGAATCAACCTCAATGTGTCTCTCAAAATAATATATTAGAGGTGAGATATTTGTGTTATCTTCTTCCTTAATGTTTTTTAAAATTTCAATAAACATTTCAGGTATTAAATCCTCTCTTCCAAATGTAAAAACAGCTGCAGTTATATGTTCCTTATCTAGAGAAATAACTTCAAAAGTAAATTTTAAAAAATCTGAAATAAATTTTGGTAGTTCATTCTTTTCAATATTTTCAGTAGGGCTAATTTTATTATCCCAATTTGATAAAAAAGATTTTATCTTAGATGAGTTACTCTGTATTTGATTCATAGCATTTAAATACATTTCAAAGTGACTCATTGCTCTTCCGTCATGGTCTAGGTCAGATTCTTCTCCCCAAACAATTTCATTTATTAGCCTTGATGCTTTTGGAAAACCTTTAGGTCTCCATGGGATATTTATACATGTAAGTTTCCTTTGCAGATCTTTTAATAAAGACATAAAATCCCAAACAGCGAAAACATGAAATTCAGTAAAAACTTGGATGTCATTAAGAGATTTTATTTGAGAATAAAGCTTATGGTTTTTTAATTTTTCTCTTAATGGAAATAGATCCTTTTCTATAATATTTATCATTAACGGTTATTTTTTAATTTACAAATTTATGGGTTTAAAAAATCAAATAACCTTAAATAATTTTCTTTTATTGATAAAATTTATTTTTTTGAAGTAAAGGATGAGGCAGGCAATCCCTCCTTATTAAATAATGTTCCAATAATCCAATTTTTCCAACCATACCTAACATATTTTGGATTTATTACTTTCTTCGATGAAACTATTACTTTGTTGTCTAAAATCTTAGCATAAGCTTTATGATAAACACCATTTTCTCCAGCTATTTCAAAACCATTTAAATTCCCTTTTGAAATTAATCCTGATCCTTTTTCTGTGAAATCAACTTCAATATAATTTCTAAAATTTTTATGACTCTTGTACAAAGGGCCCATAGAGACTATATCATAATCATAATCTTTATCGAGCGCTAAAAGCGCCAGTCTCTCTCCAACATCTTTTTTATTATGAGGATGAATATCTTTCTCCTCACCAATGTCCATAAGAACCGCCATCCCAGTCTTTTCAGTTGACTCTAAGGTTTTCCTTTGCGCATCACGAAGACCCTGAGAAAATGCATTTTTATCATAAATATAAGGTGCTATCTGTGCATAATAAAATGGGAAGTTATAACCCCAATTTTCTCTCCAATCTTCAATCATTCCTGAAAAAAGCTCTTGATAGTCATTATAATTTGATACGTTAGATTCTCCTTGATACCAGATTGCGCCTTTTATTCCAAAAGGCATAACAGGAGATAACATTCTTTGAAATAAAAGTGAATATGCATTTGGAGAATTAGTGTCAATTCCCTTTAATAATTCCTTATTTAACATTGGTGATTTTTGAACTAACTCTTCATCTTTATATCCATGAACAACTATTAGTGCCCTAGCAGTTAAAAAAGCATGGTGTTTAAATTTAAATTTTTCAAATGGAATTACTTGGCTAGATGAATTATTCCTCAAGGTTATAGGCCCTCCAAATCCTCCAGGACCTCCCAAATCTGTCACCCTAATCGCTATAGTATTTTCGCCTTTTTTTAAAATCTCTTTTCTAATTTTATAGTTTCTATCTCTATTCCATGAAAAAGTATTCCCTATAAGTTCTCCATTAAAAAAAGTTTGATCTGAATCATCAATTCCTTCATCAATAACTAAACTATAATCACTAGTAATATCATCAATCAAAACTTTTGTTCTAAACCAAATGACTCCATCAGACAATAACTCATCTTCAGCCTTGAAAAAAGCCTCAAAACTCCCTTTTGTTCTTGCAGTATTATATCTAGAAGACCAAATATTCCATGAGGAATCATCAAAGTCAATATCTGCATAATCTTTATCATTTAAATCTAATTCTGCCCAATCTTTTTCAACTAATTCCCAGTCTTCTTCATCCTCTGTCCAATCTGGAAGCTTCACTGTTTTAAAACCAAAACGATTATCATTAACTATAGCTATTGAATCATTGTACTTTTTAGACATTTTTTTAGATAATTGATTATCTGATTCCATAACATCCTTTTTCTCTTTTGTTGAATTAAGTGACTTTAATTTTTTCATACTAGTCCATGCTTCAACTCTAGTTCCCCCCCAACTTGAATTTATTATTCCTATAGGAATTTTCAATTCCTTATTTAACTTTCTAGCAAAAAAATAAGCAGTAGCACTAAAATCTTCAACATTTTCTGAAGTTGTAATTTCCCATTTTTGTCTCTTTATTGCATCTCCCCATAGATCCTGAGGAACATTAAACATTCTAATATCATTATAATTAGCATTTTTAATTTCTTCTTCTTGATTATCAATACAATCATCACATTGATTTAATCGCCACTCCATATTTGATTGTCCAGAAGCTAGCCAAACTTCACCAATGAGAATATCTTTATAAATAATTTTTTCCTCTTTTTTAATAAAATTTTTTATCTCTGAGCTTATTAAAACATCAAATGGTCCTCCAGCACCAGGTGTTTTTAAATTTAGACTCCAAACGCCCTTATCATTTGAATTAGTTGTTGAAGATTCTCCCCAGCTTCCATCAATAGTTATTTTTGAATTGGGTTCAGAATTACCCCAAAATAAAATTTCTTCTTTTTGTTGAAGAACCATATTGTCTGAAAAAATAGGAGGAAGTGAGAGTGAAACTTTATCTATATTGTTACATGAAACAAATATTAAAACGATTAAAAAAATTGTTCTGCTTATCATAATTATAAATTGATTATTTCCCTTTGTATCATCCACTCTTCACAAATTCTAGCCCAACTTTTAATAGATCCCTTATCATTACCAAGACCGTAGCCATGGCCTCCATCTTCCCAAATATGAAGAGCAGCAGGAATATTATACTTACGTAGTGCTAAATAATACTGAATACTATTTTCTGGAAGAACACCTTTATCATCATCTGAATGAATCAAAATTGCCGGAGGTGTATCTTCCCTAACTTGCAAATCATTAGAATAATAATCCAAATATTCTTGAGAGGGTATTTTCCCTAACAAATTTTCTCTTGATCCATTGTGAGCATATGGTCTGTTCATTGTAATGACGGGATAGACTAGAATGCTAAAATCAGGTCTACTACTTGTTTGCTCAATTTCCAAATCTGAAAGATCCAAACCATTATCATGATGAGTCGACAAAGTAGAGGCAAGATGACCTCCAGCAGAAAATCCTAAGACTCCTATTTTGTTAGAATCTATGTTCCAGATTTTAGAATTTTTCCTTATAATTCTCATCGCTCTCTGTGCATCCATTAGTGCAACCTTACTCCTACAATCTTTAGATTCCCAATGGGGCAATCTATGCTTCAGAACAAATGCAGACACTCCAATATTGTTTAACCACTTAGCAACGTCTACGCCTTCTTTGTCAAACCACAATCCCCAGTATCCTCCACCAGGAATTACAAGTACAGCAACATTATTTTCTTTACCCTTCATTTTATCAGAAGGATAATACCATATTTCTGGATCGCTTACTTTTTTAAATATTCTGCCAGATGAGTCGTAGTCTAACTCAGTCTCTAAATTACTTTTACAAGGAATTCCTTCTGGATATAAAGAAATTTTATCTTTTTGAGCTAAAATTAGTTGAAGGCAAAAAATCATTATGATTGAAATTGAAAAATTTTTCATTTAATATGTTTTAGTTGAAAATTTATACCATGTCTGTGTTTGATATTTTTTATCAGGTTCAAGTATAACATTTGGAAAACTCGGCTGATTAGGAGAATCTGGAAAGTGTTGTGTTTCAAGACAAAACCCCGATCTTTTTTCATAGTTTTTTAATTTCTTTGATTTCAGTGATCCATCAAGGAAATTACCAGTATAAAATTGAACTCCGGGTTGATCAGAATAAACCTCCATATTAATTCCCGTATTAAGACTCCTTGCTTCTGCAATTTTTCTAATCCCTTCACCATAATCATTTAAAACCCAGCAATGATCATATCCTTTCCCGTAGATTAACTGATTGTTTTGAATCTCTATTTCCAAACCAATTTTTTTCATTTCTCTGAAATCAAAAGGTGTGTTTTTTACATTTCTTATTTCGCCAGTTGGGATCAGATTTTCATCAACCGGGAGGTAAGAATTTGCATTGATACTTACAAAATGATCTAAAATATCTCCTGAACTTTCACCTCCTAAATTAAAATATGAATGATTAGTTAAATTAATTATTGTCGAGCTATCAGTAATTGCCTCATAAAAAATTTTTAATTCATTTTCTTTTGTTAAAATATAAGTAACATCGATTTGAAGATTCCCGGGATAACCCTCTTCCATATCTTTTGAAAAATAAGTGAGTTTGATTCCTGGATCTTCATCATTATTTAACTCCTTTACAGACCATAAAACTTTATCAAAACCAATTAGCCCTCCATGAAGAGAATTTATTCCATTATTTATTGCTAATTGGTAATCAATTCCGTTTAAACTAAATTTCCCATTAGCAATTCTATTTCCATACCTGCCAATTATTGCTCCAAAATATGGATGTTCGTCAATGTATTGATCTAAAGTATTAAAGCCTAAAACAATATCCGTATCCTGTCCTTTAGAATTCGGGAGATTTATATTTGTAACAATACCTCCATAGCTCATGATTTCAACGGACATATAACCATTAGTTAATTTGTATTTATATACTTTATTACCATTAGGTAAAGAACCAAAATAACTTTTGATTATATTTTTTGAATTATTCAAATTACAAGAATTAAGAATTATTATTTTGATCAAAAGGTAGAATAAAAGATTTAATCTTTTACATTTTTGATAAAACCTAATTCCATTATTTATAGGTAGAATCATTAATTGTTTTTTAATTCAATAAACAAAGAGTTACTCTTAAATAATACCGCTTAATATTATAAAACCCTTATGGACGAATTATAAACCTGAATTAAATTTTTACGAATACAATATTTTTTGACACTCTAATTTACCTATTTATCAAAAAAAGAAGTTTTTAATGACAAATTTTCAATAAATGATTTGTGAAAATATTCTTAGCATATTCTTTAAAAAGCTTATAACATTGGAACCCCATTTGAAATAACTGAAAGAGGAGCTATACCATATGTATCTGTTTTAAAATTAACTAAATTTGGATGG
>CETH01037374.1_pt1 | contig 33071 bp, 30 predicted proteins | sample 361461 | NCBI WGS metagenome assembly CETH01 (sample SAMEA2622695, study PRJEB7988) | marine metagenome | isolation source: saline water (ENVO:00002010), including
TTTGTGGAAAAACAAATACAGGTTCACTCCGTTCGATAGATAATGGAATCAATATTTACCCTATGATTGATTTGAATCCTTCAAGATTTGTTTATTATCTAAATAAAATCCCAATATTAAAATCTTTTTCTGAAGCACTATACTACCTGCATAATGGGTTTAAAATACATTCTTCATTAAAAAAAGTTAATCAAATAAATAAAATAGATTTTGTTGAATATACTGAGGGGGGTGATTTTTGGAATTCATTATTTAAAAAATTCAAATACACTACTCATTTACATGGGAGCCCATATACGTTTAAAAAGCAGCAGGGCAAAAGTGTTACACGTGCAGATTATTTTAGGAGGAAGCTGGAACATAGGTTTATAAATAGGGCCTCAGTTATTTTTTCCCCATCAAGGGCAATGTTAAATATAGTTGAAAATGAAATGGGACAAACATTAAAGAATGCTTTTGTCGTGCCTTATCCAATAAAAATAATGGAAAAAGAAAATTCAAAACCCAATAATAATAGGGAAAAAGTTAATATCTTTTTCGCTTCTAGAAATGACCCTGTGAAAGGAGGTGATATATTTATTTCAGTTTTAAAAAGTTTACCAGGTATAATTCAAGATAAGATAACGGTAAATATTTACGGCTTTGAACCTTCTGCTTATCTAAATGAATTAGACTTCATTAATTTAAATCATTTTGTACCAAAAGAAGTGTTAGATGTAGCATATAAAGAGGCTGATATTTGTGTTATACCATCATTATTTGATAACTCTCCAAATACGGTGTATGAGGCAATGGCAAAGAGGAAAGTTCTAGTTGCAAGTAAAGTTGGAGGAATACCAGAGATTATTGGGAATAATCGAAATGGTTTTTTATTTAATCCTGGTAACCTACAAGATTTTAAAAAAAAATTAACGGATGCAATATCACTTGTGGAAAAAGGAAAACATAAAAATTTGACTAAAAATGCTCAAAATAGGATTAGAAAGATTTCTAATATGAATAATGATGTAAAAAGAAGATTGGCAATTATGAAAATATGCAATTAACAATTTTAAAGATGATATCTAAATGATTTTATATGTCAACAAAATATTTGAAAAATACTTCAAATGGAGATTAACACGATATTATCATTTCCTTAAAACTTTTCAATATTTGATCAATTATAAAAACTGTTTTAGTAAAAATAACTCAACGCTGGATTTCAGAAATGGATTAATTTTAAATTTTGAATCTAACGATGCTACAAAACATATTTTTTCTGAAATATTTATTAATGAATGTTACCCTGTAAATAAAGACCCTATAAATGAAAAGATTATAATTGACGTTGGAGCAAACATAGGACTATTCACATTTTATTCTAAAATAAAATGTCCAAATGCTAAAATCTTTAGTATTGAGCCAGATCCTAAAAATTTTAAGCTATTATTAGAGAATAGAAGGCATAACAATTTATTACAAGATGTAATACCGTTAGATTATGCCATAACATCAGACTCCAATAATAATAGCTTCTATTTATCAGATAACCCAGGGTGGAGTTCATTATATAATACTAGAGGTGCAAAAGGTGGAAAGATGGTTAGAGTGAAGTCTTTAACTTTATCAAGTTTATTGCATCATTATAAAATTTCATTTATTGATATTTTAAAAATTGATGTTGAAGGAGCTGAATATGATATCATATTAAATGACAATTTCATTGAACAATGCAAAATAAAAGAAATATTTGTTGAAGTAGATAAAAACCCTAGGGATAATAGATTTAAATTTTCAGATTTATTGGATTATCTTAAAATTAATTTTGATTCAATCACGATAAATGAATCCAATACAGATTATCCCCTTATCCATGGAAAAAATATTAATTATAACTTATAAACCTATATAGGTTAAAGAGGTCTTTATGAAATCAGCCTTAATTACAGGTATTAGTGGACAAGATGGTTCTTATTTATCCGAATTTTTAATAAACAAAGGTTATACAGTCTATGGAATAGTGAGAAGGTCTAGCCTCTTTAATCGTTCTAGGATCGATCAATTATTAGAAGATCATAAAAAGGAAATAGAACTCGTCTATGGAGATCTTACTGATGCAAGTTCTATTAACAGGATTCTGGAGAAGACTGCACCGGATGAGATTTACAACCTAGGCGCACAAAGTCATGTGGGGATATCATTTGATATTCCTGAATATACCTCAGATGTTAATGCATTAGGCACATTAAGGTTACTTGACGCAATTAAAGAATTTGATATGGGTACAAAAATATATCAAGCCTCCAGTTCCGAACTTTTTGGTAAAACATTAGATAAGTCGCAAGATGAAAATACACCGTTCTATCCCAGAAGCCCTTATGCATGTTCGAAGGCTTTTGCCTATCATATAATTAGGAATTACAGGGATGCCTATAATTTATTTGCATGTAATGGGATATTATTTAATCATGAATCACCAAGGAGAAGTGAAAATTTTGTTACAAGAAAAGTCACTTTATCTTTAGCGAAAATAAAGTATGGCGTTCAAGATAAACTAAGCTTAGGTAATCTTGATGCAATGCGTGATTGGGGATATGCTAAGGATTATGTAGAGGCGATGTGGTTAATGCTACAAAAAAAGAAGCCGGATGATTATGTTATCGCAACAGGTGAAACTCATTCTGTGCGAAAATTAGTAGAATTAGCAGCTAATGAATGTGGTTATGATATCTGTTGGGAGGGACATGGAGTCGAAGAAATAGGTGTTGATAGAAGATCGGGAAAAGTGATTATAGATATTGACACTAATTATTTTAGACCAGCAGAGGTAGATTATCTATGTGGTGACTTTTCAAAAGCAAAAAAACAATTAAGTTGGAAACCAAAAACAAAGTTTTCTGAATTAATAAAAATAATGATGAGGTCGGATCTTGATTATATCAGTTCAATATATGAAAAATAAATTATTACATGCTAAAAACAGAAAATAAATCTTATTTACTTGCAGAAGATACAATAACTCGGGATGAGAGGTCTTTAATTGCAAGTTGGATCAAGGATGAGGATAGATTAACAAAAGGTGATTTAACAATCAAATTTGAAAACGATTGGGCAAAATGGAATGGTAGCTCTGAAGCAGTATTTGTTAATTCGGGATCATCAGCAAATTTGATTATGTTGTATGCAGAAATATGTTCTTCAAAAAAAGATGATATAAAGATCGTTGTACCTGCAATAAGTTGGTCAACAACTGTCTCACCCGCGATGCAACTAGGGATGGAAATAGTTTTATGTGATGCAGATAAAAATACACTCGGTGTAGATACAAATCATTTAGAAGATATTTTTAAGACACATAACCCTGATATTTTGTTTATTGTGCATGTCTTAGGTCATATAAATGATATGGAGACCATTGCTGAATTATGTGATAAATATAATGTCACCCTTTTTGAAGATTGTTGTGAAGCGGTAGGGACTCAAAAAAATGGTAAAAAGGTTGGGAATTATGGAAAAGCTGGAACTTTCTCTTTTTATTATGGTCACCATATTTCCACAATTGAGGGAGGAATGGTTGTTTCTAGTGATAAGGCGTTCACTAATATACTTAAATCAATAAGAAGCCATGGTTGGTCACGGGATATGGAACCTAAATTAAAAAATAGTTTGAAAAAACAATTTGATATCGATGATTTTATGGACCTCTTTACATTTTATTACCCAGGATTCAACGTAAGATCTACTGATCTAAATGCTTTTATTGGTTTGCTACAACTGAAAAAAGTTGATGAGATTATCAAAAGAAGGTATGAGGTATACCTTCGCTATAAATCTAATTTAGAGGATTATACTTGGATTCAAACTTGTGACGCTGATGTTATCTCAAATTTTGGATTAGGGCTAATAATCAATGATAAAAGGCGCCTACTAGTACAATTAAATAAAGAGAATATAGAGCATAGACCTCTTCTGTGTGGGTCAATGGGTCAGCAACCATTCTGGATTAAAAAGTTTGGTATCCAAATACTTCCATTTGCAAGTAAAGTACATAAAATGGGTATATACTTACCTTCACATCATAACCTTTCTTTAAAAGACGTAGATAAGATCAGCGAAGTTGTCCTTAATTCAATAAATAGCTAATCAATCATTCCTAAAAAGATAAATAACACAGCAATAATTGGAGATACTGGTCTATTGGGAACATCACTCAAAAAAAAGATTAAGACCGATTATTGCTTCAATACTAATAATATTAATCTTTTTGACCATAATGTTTTCATTGGTTTTCCAGAAGTTGATAACATTGTATTTTTAGCAGGAGATCCCAGAATATTTTACTATTGGAATAAGCCAGAACTTTGCTTCAAAAATAATTATGAAATAATTAAAAATATTCTAAATAAAAGAACTAAAAATTTTATTTATGTATCCTCAGTATGTGTTTATGAGGACATCAGTAATTATTCAAAAAAAAATAGCACAGGATGGAATGATTATTCAAAATTCTATGGTATCAGCAAGCTATTATCAGAATACGAAATAATATCAAAATTAGATAACTATTGCATAATAAGGTTATCAACTCCAGTTAATCAAAATATGGTAAAAGGGCCTCTGTTTGATTTGAAAATAAAAAAAAGTTACACTAGTGAGGATAGCGAATATAGTTTTATACATACGGACGATGTGACAGATGCAATAGTACATATTATTGAAAATCAATTAACAGGTGTTTTCAATCTTACTGCAAACAAGAGTATTTCTTTAGATTCATTTATTGATGATATTGGTTCAATAAAATTTTTATCAAAAAATATCATTAAATATGATAGCGATAATATATCTCTCTGTTCAACTGGTTGGTGTCCGCAAGTTGATATTATAGAATGGTTTTATAATAAATACAATCCGAGATGATTGATGAGCAATTTAAATTATCTTTTCAGTATGGTAAAAATATTTAAAGTTGTTTGGACAAATTACTCTATATAACTCCATTTTTTAATTTTCCTCCTCAAGATGGTGCTTCTTTAAGAGCATATAATATCTTAAAGCAGTTGAATAAGCACTACAATGTACATTTGCTCACATATCGAATTGATAATTACAAATCGCTAGTTGCATGGACTTCTTCAAAAAAAATTGAAGTTCATTTTTTTTCAACACTGCCAGATTACAATCGCAAGTCATCTTTTTTCCAAAGACTAGTATCAAAAGAATTACCAGGGTTTGGTAGCCATAAAATAGAAGAAATAAAAAATGATATAGACGATGTCATAAAAATTGAAGGCAATTTTAATCTTATTTATTTTGCAACACAATTGATGGGTCAGGCTGCTTTACTAAAGAATTGGAATGCTAAATTGGTTATTGACCTATATGATGTTTATAATACTTATCATAAAGAGAAAGTAAAAGAAATTCTATTTTGGAAACCACACTTTTGGTTGTTTTTAATTGAAACATATCGCGTGAAAGTTTTTGAGAAATTAATTCTTAGCAAATTTGATATCATCATAGTCACAAATGATGAAGATAAATGTGACTTGGAAAATATCTTTTCATTTACAAATGTATCAACCATACCCAGTGGTATAACACCACCCAAGCACGTTAGAAGAGAGCCAACCAATGGAAGTATTTTGATGGTTGCAAATTATGAATATATTGCAAACACTAACGGTTTGATCTGGTTTTATTCAAAAGTTTGGCCTATTATAAAAAAACATCCAAACATTCACCTAAAACTAGTTGGAAAATACACAGAAGAAATAAAAAGAAAGTTTATAGATGAACCAAATATTGAGTTGTTTGGCAGAGTAGAAGATCTACAAGAATATTATGATAAATCAGCATGTGTGATCATTCCTTTAAAAAATTATGGTGGAACAAAATTAAAAGTTATTGAAGCAATGGCCTGGGGTATTCCAATAATATCTACTAGTAAGGGAGCAAAAGGAGTTAAACATTCTAATACAATTATGATTGCTGATGACCCGGAGAACTTTGCAAAAGCAATAATTAATATTTTATCTCAAAAAACTAGTAGCGAGGTCATTTCCCATAAAACAATTAATATTGTTAAAAATAACTATACGTGGGAAGTAATAGGCTCTTCTTTACGTGAAATATTGTAAATGATTAACTTGATTAAGAAACTGGTTCATGGTGTAATTAAAAAATTTGGATATAGATTACAGCATTTATCGCCAATTAAGGGGCAGACGATTCCAGAAAATGAGGTCACTTTCAAAAATTTTGTAAGCTTAGCGAATTCTTATGAATTATTAATAAATGATCAAGAAGAAATAATTGAAAAAAATCAATTAAGACCATACCTCATGGCAAAATTGACTGGTACTCTTTCATCCGAAGCCTATTACATAATTGAATCAATAGCCAAGACTAAAGAATTACATGGTTCAGTTTGTGAATTTGGAGTCGGTAGTGGCGAAACATCAGTATTGATAGCAAATGAAATACTTAAAAGTGATAAAAATCTATATTTATTTGATTCATTCCAAGGTTTGCCTCAACCTACCAAAGAAGATCAATTAATTGACGATATATTTAATCTTGGTGACATTGAATCTTATCAAGGATTAATGGCATCGCCAATAGAAGTAGTCAAGAAAAAATTGGATGATATTAATTTTCCCAATAACCGTTTATTTATTCGTAGTGGCTGGTTCGAAGACACCATAACAAAAAAATCAAACTTACCTGATAGAATTAGCTTTGCTTACGTTGATTTTGATTTTTATGAACCAATTAAATTGGCACTCGAATTTTTAGATAAAACAACTATAGCTGATTCAATAATTATAGTAGATGATTACGACTATTTTTCATCTGGGTCTAAGTTGGCAGTCGATGAATTTTTAAATGACAACCCCTCATATGAATTTTATATACCAGATAAGAAAATTGGGCATTTCATAATATTAAAGCGAAAAAAATAGGCAACAATCTCTAGGTCCATGACAAAAAAGACTAATTTTACTCTTGCTTGCCATTGGGCGTTCCCAAAAGATCAAGGGGGTATCGGTATGCATAATATTTATCTGTTGCAAATATTACAAAATTACTTCCATGTTTCTATTGTATCTTCCTCAAATAAGCTAAATAATGAATACTATTCTAATCGAAATATTGTTTTTAATAGTTTTGAATTGAATTATCCTAAAGTTTTACTGAAAATAATGGGTAAAGGATATTTGAATAATGGTTTTCGTTCTTTAAATGATATTCTAACCTCGTATAAAATCTCGAAAATCTTAAAAAAAGATAATGTAGATATTATTGAGTTTATTGATATACATAGTGATGGATATGTATATCTGAAAAATAAAAATAGCCAGAATAAAACAAAAGTTGTAATTCGTTCACATACACCATGGGCTCTATTAAGAGGCTACTACAAATCACACGAAATAAAAAAAACAGATACCTGGTGGGCTATAAAGAGAGAAAAATATTGTTTTAAAAATTGCGATCAGATTACTGTACCCAGCAATGATCTAAAGGCTAAATTGGTTGATATTTTTAATTTAACGGATTTGGATGTCAAAGTTTTACCAAATATATTAGATACTGACCATTTTGTACCAATGGAATGTAAAAATGATGAGAACTTTACAATCCTACATTTAGGCAGATTTGAAAGAGCTAAGGGTGTAGAAACTCTAATTAAGGCATTTATCAATATTGCTAAGGTCTACAAAAATATAAGACTAATAAATGTTGGTGAATCAAGAGGACCTTCAAAAGAAAGATGTATCAAATGGTTAAATGCAGCTGGATTAATTGATAGAGTGACTTTTACTGGTTTTGTTCATTATAAAGATTTACCACAACACTATGGGAATGCGGATATTGTTGTTGTACCATCAGAGATATACGAGTCCTTTTCTTATACTGTAGCACAGGCTATGGCCTGTGGTAAGCCTGTGGTAGCTTCAAATATTGGTGGGATATCTGAAACTTTAGATAATGGTAATGCTGGCTTGTTATTTGAGCCGGGTAATATTGATGAGCTGTTCACGAATATTGAACTTTTGTACTCTGATATTTCTGCTAGAGAATCTTATGGACAAAAAGCTAGAGAATATTCAGTTAGGAAGTTTTCGTTTCAGGCGTTGGGGACCAGCTATAATAAATTTTATAGGTCAATTTTATTGTAAAAAAAATTATAATTATTTCACCATTTCAGTATAAGTATAGAAGAGGAATTGAAAGATTCACTTTTACATTAGCAAATGAAATTATAACCAATAAAAATGTTGAAATAATTATTTACACATGGGGACAAGCTAATAGTAAAATATGTTGGGAAGGATGGAATAAGGATATAAAAATAAGAAAAGTTCCATATTCACGATATTTTCAGAAAAAAATTGCTGAATTGTATTACAGGGTATGGATAAGAATAGATAGACCTAATCATGTTATATTGAATTTTCTTTATCATGGGGAATTAGCGTTGCCTAAAAATTTAAAATATATTTATATCCTTCATTCACCTTCTACATTGATTCAGAATAGATATAATTTTATAAAAAATAATAAAAATAAATTTGAAAATCTGACATTTATTGCAGTCTCTGATTTTGTAATGGAAAATGCATTATTTTATGTTGAAGACAGGCCTTTAAAGCTCATTCATCATGGTATAGATACAAATCGTATAACTCATAAACAGAATTATAAATCAGAAAAGGTGATTAAGTTAGTTACCGCATCTGCACTTGAAGAATGGAAAGGAGTTCAAGAAATCATTTATGCAATTTGCCACCCAACTCTATTTGGAAGTTTTACATTGGATATATACGGTAGGGGGACATTTGAAAATCAGCTGATCAAGATAATTTCTGAAAATAATGCAGGGAGTATAATCAAGATTAATGGATGGATAAATAATATTGAAGAGGTATACTGTAATTATGATATATATTGCCAAATGAGTCAGGGCGAAGCTTTTGGTCTTTCATTGTTTGAAGCAATGGCTTCTGGTTTACCATCGATTGTTTTCGATAGTCCACCTTTTGATAAGCTAATTCCATCAGATTGTATTTTAAAAATTAATCCATTACTCGCTAATCAATTAGTTGATGCTTTGAAACTATTATCTACTGAAAAAGAGCGAAAAAATTTAGGGGAGAAAGCTCGAAATTTTGTTAAAGAGTACTATTCGACGGCAAAAATGGTTAATAATTATATGGATCTAATTTGTGATCAATAAAATCAGATCAAATTTTGAATGGAAAGAAAGAGAGATATTACCCCGCACCAGTGTTCTGATTTGTACATATAATAGAGGACCTTTAATTGATAAGACATTATTTGCATTAATAAAACTACAATCTATAAAGCCCGATCAAATTGTGGTGGTCAATGGCGGTGGTAGGGATGATTGTATAAAATTTTTAAAAAAATGGAAATTATCTTTTCCAAAGCTCAAAATAATAAGTACTATAAATAAAAATCTTGCATCTAGTCGAAATATAGGATTGTTGCATTGTAGCGGAGATATAATACTTCAAACAGACGATGATGCAATTCCTTTTAGTGATTGGGTAGAAAAAAATATTGTATTACATAGACTTTATCCAAATGTGGGAGTCCTAGGTGGACCAGTCATCGATTATGATGGTGACAATTATTTATCAGCTATTGCAGATTCAACAACGTTCCCAAAATTTAAGAGGTCGAGATATGTTAGAAATGTTCCAGGAGTTAATTCCTCATATAAAAAACAATTAATTGAAAATCTGGGCGAATATGATGAGAATTTATTTAGAGGAGAAGATGTTGATTTTAATTGGCGTGCAATATTAAATGGTTGGAAAATTCTTTTCCATACAGATGTGAAAGTATATCATAGACACAGGACTACTTGGTATGGATTATTTGAACAGCACTACATGTATGGTAAAGCACATTACCTAGTAAGAAATAAATGGAATAATATGTACTCACATTATCCTATGAAGATTGATTCAATAAGAAAGATTATAAAATGGATTGCATCATGGACCTTCATTCCATTTATCGATGCAATAAAAAAAGCTAGACATGTCGAAAGATATAACAATGGTTTTGAAGTCCTAACTATTTTCATGATAAACATATCAAATAGAGTAGGTTCTTATAAGCAAAAAAAAATAAATCGCCTTGATAAAACCTGTTAAAGTTTTTTCGGAAGATAATCATTCATCAAAAAAGTTTTGGGTTGATTATCTCATTCATCCAATTAGAGCATATTGGGGTGATGGCACAAATGATTGGGGCAAGTATGAATCAGATTTTTTATTTTACAAAAAATATTTTTCTATAACCACAATTCCTAGTGAATGTGATATTGGTTTCCTTCCATTAGAGCTTAATTATTATATTAAAAATAGTAAGATAGATCTGGTGGATAGACTAGCCAATACTCTTGATAGAGTAAATAAGAGATTACTTATATGGGTTGAGGGTGATAATGAAATAAGATATACTCACCCTAATTGTATTTTTATAAAATATTTTGGAGAAAAAAGTAAAAATAGCACTAACGAGATTGTACAGCCCGGAGATTTGAAATATGATTTGTTAGAACATTATTATAATGGTCAAATTCAGTTAAAAGACAAATGTTCAATACCACTAATTGGTTTCGATGGAATTGCGACATATCCCTTAGCCAAGATTGCTTATGGATTTCTAAAAAGATCACTTTCTAGATTAAAATATGATCTTTATTTAACAAGGGTAAAAAATACGCCGTTGTATCCATCCTACTTAAAAAGAAAATTTTATTTATCATTAATAGAGCGTTCTAAATTAGTAGACACAAGATTTACCTTAAGAAACTCTTTCGCCCTAGGAACAATGGGAGGGAATGATGAATCAAGACTAGATTTTATTCATAATATTATTTCTAGTGATTATACATTTTGTTTGAGGGGTGGAGGTAATTACTCTTTAAGATTTTATGAAACTTTATGCCTTGGAAGGATACCTCTTTTCATTAATACAGACTGCGTATTGCCTTTTGAAGATGAGATAAATTGGCAGGATGTCTGTTTGTGGGTAGAAGAAAAGGATATTGATAGTCTAGATACTATTATATTAGATCATTATTCAAGTTTTACAAATGATCAGTTTAAGGAGCGTCAAATCTATTGTAGAGAGATTTGGAAAAAGTATTTATCTAAGGAGGGTTTTGCAATTGGACTTAATCAACATATCAAGAAATATTATATAGATTAGTAAAAATAATTAATTAAAAAAAATTATGAATAAAATAATTAACATACACGCTGATGATTATGGAATAGATAGTGAGATTTCTGATAATATAATTAGCAGTATCAATTATGGTCTAACAAACAGTATTAGTATTGTATGCAATACAAAAGCCTTTACTGAAGATATAAAAAAGCTCCGCAAGCTAGATAAAAATATAAGGAAAAGTATTCATCTTAATTTAGTAGAAGGATTCCCTTTATCAGAAAAATCAGAGGTCTATATGATTGTTGATGAAGATGGCGAATTTAAATATTCATTCACTGGTCTTTGGCTAAAATATTTATTATCACCTAGGAAAAAAAGAATTGAATTAATAGAGCAAATAAAATTGGAGATTGAAAATCAAATTAAGATTTTTCTTAAATATTCTAAAAATACGAAGAAGCTTAATATTGATAGTCACATGCATTTACATATGATCCCATTTGTTTTTAATATCATAATTAGCTTATCCAAAATCTACAAAATACAATTTGTAAGAATTCCATATGAGATTAATTACTATAATTATAAAACTTTCCCTCGTCTATTTAATATAAATATTATTAAGCATTTATTACTTAACTCCTTATCGAAAGTAAATATACATAAGCTCAAGAAACATAAAATTAAACATAATGAATATTTTATTGGTGTCCTTGCAACCGGGAGCATGAGTATTGACGATGTCAAATTTGCATTAGAGAAAATAAACAAACGAAATAATCCTAAATCCATAGATATTTTATTTCATCCAGGAGGAATTAAATCGGAAAATTCAGTAGATTGGACAAATAATTTATCTTTCAAAAATTATTATGCTTCAAAAAATAGATACAATGAATTAAACCTTTTGTTTAGCAATAGATTAAAAGATATAGTAAATCACTATGAGATTATTTTTAATCATAGATGAAACACCATTCTATCAGCCGGATTTTGTTGCTGACTTAATATCCAATACTAAAGAGGAAATTGTGGGTGCAGCCTTGGTGACTAAAGTATTACCTAAAAATAATATAGAAAAATATATGATTAGAAATTTTTATCATCTTACATTACTAGAATTAATAAAACTTGGCTTAAAAAAAATTTACTTTACCATTAAAAATTATTTATCTGTGTTTATCAAAATTGATTCATTTTATAGTGTTAAAAATGTTTACAAATATTTTGGTATTGATTATTTTGATGTCGAGTATGATATAAACCAGAAAGAGTATATAAATAAAATTAAAGATAAAACGCCTGATGTAATATTAAGCTCAAATTCACTTATTTTTGGGCATGAGTTGTTATGCATTCCTAAATTTTGTATCAACAGGCATTCAGCACTATTACCTTCTTATAGAGGACTATGGCCTGTTTTCCAAGCCGTCCGAAAAAATGAAAAAATAGTTGGTGTATCTGTTCATACTATGGAAAAAAGGATTGACAAGGGTGTCCTTTTAGCACAAAAAGAGATAATTATTGAAAAAGCAGATACAGTTGATACTTTATACCAAAAGTGTTTTGGAATTAGTGCTAGTGTTGTACTAGAAGCAATAGATAAAATAAAAAATAATGATATTACATCTATATCTACTAAGCATAAGCCTTCTTACTATAGCTTTCCTAAGAAGGGACATTGGAAAGACCTTCGGAAAAGAAAAGTAAGATTTATTTAAAATTATGTTAAATAAAAAGCTCGCTGTTATAATTCCTTGTATGAATGAAGAAGAAGTGATAGGTAATACTTCTACCATCGTGTTGCAATTCGTAAATGAACTGAAGATACAAAATATTATCGATGATGAATCTTTTATTTGTTTTGTTGATGACGGTAGTACAGATGATACATGGAAACACTTATTAAATATTTCGCAAAAAGAAAAAAATATTAGAGCAATAAAACTTTCCCGCAATTTCGGTCATCAAAATGCATTGTTGGCTGGGCTTACCAGTGTTAGTAAAGAATGTGATTTTTCTATTACAATAGATGCCGACCTCCAACAAGATATCAGTGTAATCCCTGATATGATTAAAAAATTCTATTCAGGGTCAGAAATAGTTTTTGGTGTAAGGAGAGACAGGACTGGTGACACTCTTTTGAAAAAAATAACAGGCATTATTTTTGTAAATATTTTCAATATTTTTGGAGGAAATATTATAAAAGATCATGCTGATTTTCGATTAATGGGTAAAAAATCTATTAATGCTCTATTAAAATATGGTGAAAGTGACATTTTCTTACGTGGTTTAGTAAGAGACCTTGGTTTTAGTTCATCAATAATTGAATTTGACCAAAAAGAAAGACAATATGGAAAGACAAAGTATACCTTAATAAAAATGATACAGTTAGCCTATAACGGTGTCACATCATTGACAATCGCACCGTTGAGGTACTTATTACTATTAGGCGCTTTTTCGTTCTTAATATCAATGTTTTATGTAGGCTATGTAATCTATGTGAAAATATTCACAAATCAAGCTGTCCCTGGTTGGGCATCGATTGTTCTTCCGATTTGGGTATTTAGCAGTCTACAATTACTCTCAATTGGTTTGATAGGTGAATATTTATCAAAGATATTTATTGGTATTAAAAAAAGACCACGGTTTATTATTGATGAAGAAATTAATTAGATGAAAACATATGCTTATCAGTTCAGTAGATTATTATCTATGTTTTTTTCAGATCAAAATATTAACAAACGGATAGTTAATTATTCGCTCATCTTATCTTGTTTTTATTTAGTGGTGAGGATTATTGATAATGTAATCCTACAGATGAATAGCTTAGGGGATGAGTGGTTTTTTATTAGAGATTTAAGTTTTTATTTAGATAATGGTTATTATTTATCAGTTTTGAATGGCTTTTCTATTCCAATAACAATATTGTCAAGCTGGATCTTTAATTTTACTGGAGACCTATCATTATCGCTTAGATTATCTAACACTTTCTCAAATTTTATATTGATTATATATTTGTTTTACAGGAAAGATTTAGTAAAAAATGATTTTAAGAAGATTTTTACTATCTTTTTATTTATGTTAATCGGTACTATGGGTGGCATGTTTACTGGAACTAATGATAGCATTTTTAATGCGAGTCTTGTTATTATTTTTTCAGAAATTTATTTACATATAAGGAAGAGTAAATCAAATAACATTATTATGGTAATTGCTTTTACATCTTGTATCCTCTCCAGACCTCATTTTATAATCTATTTACCAATGGTATTTTTATCTTTAGTTATTTTGTATGTTATTAGAAATGGCTGGATCGTAAAAAACATATTTAGTTCAATATCTATTAATTTTTTTACGAGCATCATTCTTGTGGTGTTGTTCAATTATCCAAAGATCATTGAATCAAATTTTAAACATAATCAGGGTAATTATCTTCCTGAATTTCTTTTTTTCACCTATTCTGATAAATCTGGTACTTATAAAACAAATGATCCTGGCTTTAATTGGACCCAGTGGCATTTCTATTCTCAGATGGTTTCAAATCAGAGTGGCAACTATTTATTTGCACCGGTAGTTGAATGGAATGAAGTGCAAGAGTTTAAGGAAAAAAATACTGATTATTCACTTCCGAGTTCATACCAAGAATATTTGCAAAACCATCCTCTATCAGTAATTAAAAGATTTCCCTTCTCAATAATCGAAATATCTCTTATGAGTATTAGGCACCTCGGACTTTTTTTATTTATGATACCTGCATGGCTTTATTATAAAATCAATAATAAAGCTTTTGATTCGTCAATATTCATATCAATTTTAATATTAAGCACAATATTTATATGGGCACTGATTTGGCCAAGATATATAGATAACAGGTGGTTAGTTTCTATTTATATCATGGTGCTAATTATGGTTACAAATAAAAATAACTTTGTTCCTCACATTTTAGAAAAAAAGCATTTAATGCTAAATATAATCATCATGGATTTTATAACGGTTTGGGCTCTTTGGAAATGGAAGATATTTCTACACATATAATTGACCGAAAAACAGGTATCAGTATAGTTGTACCAGTTTTTAACAGTGGTAAAACCATAGAAGAATTAAATGAAAGAATCAATAGTGTTCTGATTAATGAAGATTTGGATTATGAGATTATATACGTAAATGATGGTAGCTCTGATAATTCATTAAATCAATTAATATCTATAAAAGATAATTTTTCAACCGTAGTTTTAATCAATTTGGCAAAAAATTATGGACAGCATAATGCGATTCTTTGTGGAATAAGAAAAGCAAAATTTGATATAACTTTGACTTTAGATGATGATTTGCAGAATCCACCAGAAGAAATTCCAAAACTATTAGCAAAGTTTAAAGAAGGATATGATGTTGTATATGGTTATCCAATTAAAGAAAAACATAATATTTTAAGAAACCTTGCATCTCTTATTACTAAACTTTCTTTGAAGACGGTGATGGGTATTGAGATTGCACAGCATGTTAGTGCTTTTAGAATATTCAAAACAAGTTTAAGAGATTCTTTTAAAAATTATAGAGGCTCTTTTATATCAATAGATGTCTTATTATCTTGGGGGTCGAATTTATTTTCAGCAATACCTGTTGATCATCACTATAGACCATTTGGTGAATCGAATTATACATTTAAAAAATTAGTTCAACATGCATTAAATATGGTGACTGGTTTTAGTATTCTTCCATTGCAGATTGCAACCTACTTAGGTTTTGGGCTATCAATTTTTGGATTATTGATTCTCAGTTATGTATTTGGAAGATATTTTATAGAAGGGTCACCCGTACCAGGTTTTCCTTTTCTCGCTTCAATAATATCAATTTTTTCAGGAGCTCAATTACTTGCTACTGGAATAATAGGTGAATATTTGGCAAGGCAGCATTTTAGGATGTTAGATAAACCACAGTATTTTATTAAGAAAATTGAGAATTAAAAAACTCTGTAAAATACTACGCTGGGACTCAAATCATTTTAACCTTCGTATAGGCAAAATTTCATCTTCTGACTTTTTAGATAAATCACAATTTGATAATATTGATTTTTGGGCTGACACGAATAACATAAATTGTATTTATTATCTCAAGCGGTTCAATTCTAATGATAATTACTCAATTGAGCAAAAATATGGTTATAAGCATATTGATAATAGAATAGAAATGGTCAAGGATTTGCTATCAAGTCCAGAAAAAAATAAGATTCATAATTCAAGACTTAGTATTTTAGAATTAAATAAAAAAAACATAGATCAATTTGATCATAAATTATTAAAATATTTTACAGAATCTAGATTTTATAAGGATGAGAATTTCAATCAACAGAAAGTCGAATCTATGTATTTAAAATGGATGGAAAATCATTGTTTCGGGAGGAGTTCTAATGTTCTCATAGCTAAAGATAATGATAGTGTCTTGGGTTTTATTACTTATCAAATCTTAGATGATAATACTGGAAAGATCGGACTATTTGCCACAAATCCTAAATATCGAGGGGTTGGAGTTGGCAAATCTTTATTAATTGGTTGTGAAGAAAGGTTGTTTTTAGAAAAAAATATAAGAATTCTTCAAGTTGTCACTCAAGAGTCGAACATAAATGGTGTTATGTTTTATGAAAAAAATAATTTTAAAATTAAAAGAAGAAAAATTTGGTTTCATAAGTGGTTTTCATGACAAAAAAGATTCCTTTTAATAGAGTTGATATCCAAGGTAATGAACTAGACTATATAAAATCTGTTATTGATAGAGGTCACATATCAGGTGATAGTTTATATACTGAAAAGTGTAATAATTATTTTGAATCAAAAATAGGAATAAAAAAATCACTACTTACAACTTCTTGTACTCATGCCCTTGAAATGTCCTCTATTTTATTGAGAATTAAGAAAGATGATGAGATTATTTTACCAGCTTATACTTTTGTCTCCACAGTAAACGCTTTTGTTATTAGAGGTGCTAAACCAATATTTGCAGATATAAGAAATGATACATTAAATATTGACGAATCAAAGATTGAATCATTAATTAGTAAAAAAACAAAGGCAATCATTGTTGTTCATTATGCTGGAATAGCATGCCAAATGGATACTATAATGAATATATCAAAGAAATATAACATTCCTATTATTGAAGATAATGCTCATGGTTTGTTTGGTAAATACAGAGGTGAATACCTAGGCACTTTCGGTACATTTTCAACACAGAGTTTTCATGAAACAAAAAATTTCTCCTGCGGTGAAGGTGGTTCCTTATTTCTGAATGATAATACTTACATAGAACGTGCAGAAATAATAAGAGAAAAAGGTACTAATCGTTCAAAATTCTTTAGAGGCCAAATTGATAAATATTCTTGGGTAGATGTAGGATCATCATATCTTCCTTCAGAAATCTTAGCGGCTTTTCTCTTTGCACAATTAGAAAAACAAGAAGAGATTCAAAGAAAAAGAGAAAACATATGGAACTTCTATTATCAAGAGCTAAGTCAATGGGCGTCTTATAACAATATCAGGTTGCCATTTATTCCCATTGAATGTGAACAGTCGTTTCATATGTTCTATCTTATTATGCCAAATCAAGATGCACGAGATAACTTCATCGATTATTTAAAAACGAATGGAATAATGGCTGTTTTTCATTATTTACCATTACATCTGTCAAGTATGGGAAAAAAGTTAGGAGGCGAGCATTACGATTGTCCTATTACTGTAGATATAAGTAATCGTTTAGTTAGGCTTCCATTCTACAATGATCTTGATACTAGTGATATAGATTTAAATATCATCTATGATTATAAATTATAAGATATATTTTTTTTTAGCATGTTCATTTGTTGTAACTATATCCTTCTTTCATTTAAATAGTATAGTCCCTTTTTCAGGTGATGAGTTCTACACTCTTGATATTAAAAATATTCATAAACCTATTCCATATAAGTTAATTATATCAATGGTGATTAGTCTCTTAGATCCGATAACTCCAAAAGATGTTCTTTTACTAAGGTTGACTAGCTTATTTTTTATTTTGTGTAGCTTTCTTTTATGGTTTTATTGTTATTTAAAATCTAAAAATGAGGCCTTGATTTTCTCTTTACTAATGATATCAGGTGCTTTTGTAATTGGACAAGGAATATTTTTTAGATATTATTCATATTATTTTTTATCCTCATCTATTATTTTTTTCTGTTTAGCATACTATACAAATAGGCTAACAATAAATCAAAAGTTGGCATTTGGTATAGTTGGTACAGCTCTGAGCCCTTATATGTTTTTTATCTTGAATGCATTGCAATTTATATTCTTTACATTTTATATATTTTTATTTGAGAAAATCAAGAATACCAAAATTCAAATTGCTTTAATTATTGTAATTATATCTGGTTTATTTTTAATTATTATTTACCCAAAATTAGTCTGGTATCTTTTTAATTGGCTGAACACCATGGAGCATTCAAATATAAATATGAGTTCAGAAAATATACGTGGATTTTCAATAGGAATTTTCATTAAACCGTTTTATTCAATTTTTCAAATGATTTTTGGTTACCATCTCACACCAACCGATTCAGTCCCTGTTATGGTCCTTTTTATTCTCATATCAGTTTCCTTGCTGTATATATTTTATTTATCCTTTTTGCAAGAAAGGGAATTAGCTATGATATATTTCGTTATCGCTATCTTGCCCTTTTTCTCTATTTATTATTTCTTTGAGGTAGTATCTCTTCCTGGTTTTACTCAGCTTGAATCAAAACATGGATTATTATTGTACCCAATCGTAATAGCGTTATTTATAAAGACCTCTAATTATTTGTCACCAAATAAATCTAAAGTTATAATCAGTATTGTTTTAATTGGCCAATTAATGGGAATGCATACCTTATATAAAGCAGATGAAATTGATTGGCCGTATATTGTAAATGAGGTTCACAATTATTTTTCTAAATCAGAACAAATTAATATTATTGTAGATGGTAGGTCAGTGAAACCTTATAATTTTTTTAACGAACATACCAAAGAAGTAGAAAAAATACATATATGGGAGTCATTAGACTCCACACGATCATGGTCTAAGGATAAAGAAAGGTTAGCGATTTTATTGAATGATTATAAATCCTATACACCATTATCAATCGAACAAAACTGGAATGCTGGTTTTGATAGCCAAACTAAGGCTAACAACTTATATAAACTGTTAGATTATTTAAATACAGATTATTACCTAATAGAATCTTATGTTAATTACCCTGCATATTTATATCTCCTAGAAAAAAAACAAAAAAAATCTAATATTTATTCTTTCGATGTTTGGCAGCATAATTTAAAGGATCTAAGGCTCCCCATAGATCCTCCTAGCTCTAGGAACTTAATCTCTTCATCGTTGATAGCTCCTAATGATGAACTAGAAATTATGTCTGACTCAATAATTGTATTAAATATTGAAAATTCAATTGATATTAATCAAAATGATACTTTAGGATTAATTATTAATGGCCAATTAAAAATTCCATTAATTAAAGGAGTAAATATCTGGGATTTATTCGCTGATTATTTCAACGAAAATGTAAGACATGATATGATATTCCATGAATGGAATCATAAGCCCTTGATTTCAGGATCGATTTCTTATCCCGGTTCCTATTTTCACCATAATGCACGTATTTATTTTTTGAGATTAGATGAAATAAAATCAGAAACTCTAGTTCTAAAAAACACATCTAAAAATGCAGAAATTAGAATATGGTTTCATAATATGAATAATTATGAGTAGCGTAAAAAACCTGTTGCTCTTAACAAGGCCAAATAATTGTGTGAAAAATTTAATAATTTTTTCGCCAGTTTTCTTTTCAGGTCAGTTTCATAATTTATTTTTTTTAAAACAATCATTTTTTGCCTTTTTTTCATTTTCATTTATAACGAGTTCTATATATATCCTAAATGATTATATGGATCTTAGCTCTGATAGAAGACATCCGTTGAAAAAAGAGCGGATTTTAGCTTCTGGTAAAGTAACGACCAATGAAGCCAAAATAATGTTTTTTATTTTATTAATAACTGGTCTGTCATTGACCTATTCTATTACTACAGTATCAACATTTTATGTCTCTTTATTTTATGTGGTAATCATGATTGTATATTGTATTGAATTTCGGAAATGGGCTCTAATTGATGTTTCTATTATATCTATTGGCTTTGTACTTCGTCTTTATATTGGTAGTACAGCTACAGGTATACAAAATTCTATGTGGATAATTATAATGACATTTTTACTAGCAATTTTTATCACTTTTGCTAAAAGGAGAGATGACCTATTAAACCATAATAAAAGTGGTGAGAATTCAATAAGGGAATCCTTAAATGGGTATAGTTTAGGTATGATCAATACAATGATTAATATTCTTGTCCCAATCATAATCGTTTCTTATTTACTTTATTGTACATCAGAAGAAAATATGACCAGGGTTGGCAATAATCTCTTTTTAACATCAGTATTTGTCCTTTTTGGATTTATTAGATATTTACAACTAATATTTGTAAAGAATTTGGGAGGCGATCCAATAAAACTTTTATTTAATGATTTTGGAATACAATTGATGCTTTTATGTTGGCTTTTATCATTTGGATGGATACTCTATCCCTAATGGATTATACTATTTTTGACAGATTATAGAATAATTAATAGCTGGGGGAATTACCCAAAAATAAAAGGCGAATTAATTCAGACCTCAAATGAGGAACAACTTAAAAAAATAATTAATTTAAAAAATACTATTATTCCTTATGGTAATGGTCGCAGTTATGGGGACAGTGCCCTAAATAGTTGTGTTGTAAAATATAAAAGTCATAGAAATAACATAAACTTCAATAGATCAAAAGGCATCGTAGAAATAGATGCAGGTCTTAAAATTGGAGATTTGATTGATCATGTTCTGCCATTTGGTTATTTTCCTCCTGTTGTGCCTGGTACTAAAACAGTTACAGTCGGTGGTGCAATTGCTGCAGATATTCATGGTAAAAACCATCATGTTGATGGATGTATTAGTAATCATATCATCTCTTTTAATCTTATGCTTCAAAACGGACATATCGTAAATTGCTCAAAAGAATTAAATAGTGAACTATTTAGGGCTACTTGCGGAGGAATGGGTCTAACAGGAGTAATACTTAATGCAAAATTAAAATTGATTTCTATTAAATCAAATTTGATAGAGCAGAATTCATGTAAGGCGAAAAATATTGATGAACTATTTTCATATTTTGAATATCATGATTCTAGGCGTTTTTCTGTAGCTTGGGTTGATTGTTTTTCGTCAGGGAATGAATTAGGTAGAGGAATTTATATGTCAGGAGATTTTCTTCGGAATGGGATAATTAATTCTACAAATAGTTATAATTTTAAATTTAATATACCTGACTTTTGTCCAACATGGCTTATCAATCCTTTTTCGCAGAAAATATTTAACCAACTTTACTATAACATAAATGGTCTTAACAGAAAAAAAACAATTCTTATTGATTATGAAAATTTCTTTTTTCCATTAGATAAAATACTTAATTGGAATCGACTATATGGTAAATCGGGTTTCTTACAATATCAATTTGTAATACCAAAAGACAATAGTATAATTGGGATAAAAAAAATATTAAACATGATTTCAAGGTCTAATCATATTTCACCTTTGGCAGTGTTAAAACTATTTGGTAAAAGAAATGAAAATTATCTTTCATTTCCAATTAAGGGTTACACACTAGCCTTAGACTTTAAAATTCAGCCTGATATTTTTTCTTTTTTAGATGAGTTAGATAAAATTGTTATAGATTACGGGGGAAGAGTTTACCTTGCTAAAGATGCTAGAACTGTAAAAAATAATTTTGAATTGGGATATCCAAATATTAAGGAATTTCGCACTTTCAGGAGCCAAAGCGGTTTAAATAATAAATTTCATTCCAATCAATCTTTAAGACTTGAGTTGTAAATGAATTCGGTTTTAATTCTTGGTGCTAAAAGTGATATAGCTAAAGTATCAGCTGAGGAATATGCTAGAATTGGATATGATTTGATTTTAGCAGGAAGAAATGTCCAAAAAGATTTGCAGGATTTTAAACAAGTACTCAAAAAAAATTATAATTGCAACATAGTTCTTACTGATTTTGATATTCTTGATTATAATATGCATACATCATTTTTTGAATCTCTGGAAAAAAAACCAACAGGCATTGTAAGCTTCATCGGATATTTATCACAAGAACATGATAGCAAACAGGATTTCAAAGAAATTCAAAAAGTTATAAATACCAATTATATTGGACAGATAAGTATTTTTAATCATTTTGCAGATTATTATGAAAATATTGGAGAGGGATTCATTGTTGGTTTATCTTCATTGGCAGGAGATCGTGGGAGGCAGTCAAATTATACCTACGGTTCATCTAAAGCTGGTTTTACAGCCTATCTATCGGGATTGAGGAATAAGTTGTCTTATAAGAACATACAGGTATTAACTATAAAACCTGGATTTGTTAATACAAAAATGACAAAAAATATTGGGATGCCATCATTTTTGATTTCTAGTCCAGATTATGTTGGAAAAAAGATTGTCAAATATCAACAAAAAGGTAAAAATATTGCCTATATACCTAGTTACTGGAGAATAATTATTTTCATTATAAAAATTATCCCAGAAAATATTTTTAAACGAATGAATCTTTAATTGTTATGTGTCTTGAGGAGCTTTTCAAAAAAATAATTAAACATGCATATCGAAATTTTTAGTTTTAATTGAAGCTACATTATAATCAGGAGTAGTTTGATAGATAGATACGACAATATAATAATTTTACTATTATTTTCATTTGCATTATTTATTAATCATGGGACTTTTCACCAACCTTTGCACCCTGATGAACCAACAGTAATTAATGCTGCAAATAGTGTTCTAAATAATGGGTTAGATCCAAAAATGTATAGGTATCCAGCGGGGTTTTTCAATCTACTAGCGTTGGCATTTAAGATTCAATCTAATATCAGTCCAATTAAAAATTACAATCAATATCAAATGGCTAGAGTATTATCAAGAATAATGGTCGCGTCAATTGCTATAATGGTATTTATAATTTGTTCAATGAATGTTAATAAAATAGCAGGAATTACTGGAGCGGTCATAGTCTCTTTTTCAAATACGATCTATACCAATTCAAATTATGCGATTGTGGATATACCAACGGCATTTTTCACTATGTTATTTTTCTTTTTATTAGCCAATTATATGCATAAAACTAGTTTGAATAATAATCAGTTGTATTTTCTGTCATTATTAATTGGGGTGTCAATTTCAATGAAATATACTGCCGCACTTTTAATCCCAGTTCTGATTATTAATAGTTATTCATCACTATCAAAAAACCATTATCAAATATTATCCAGTGGCTCAATTAGACGTATTTGTTTTGTCTTAGGGGCATCACTAACTATTGTGGGTCTAATGTTATTCGCAAATCATCAAAGTATATTAGGATATCTACAAAAACTAACTACTGATGGGATTATTGAGATTGAATATATTAATACATTTAATAATTTCATTAATCTAATCTTTATATCAGGTATGATAATTATAATTATATGTTTGATGAAGCCTGAAATATTTATAAAAAGGTCCCTAAGATATATTATTTCGCCACTTAACCTTTATCTAATAATGATAATATCAATTACATTTATACTTTTATCACCATTTACAATAATTGAATTAAAAAAGTCATTTGCAGATTTCATGTATGAATATCGTCATATGAAAATTGGTTCGGCCGCACAGTATCATCATTCATCAGATATTCACAAACACCTTTTATCAAAATTATCATTTTTTGACACTTTTAACTTTTATAAGAATTCGTTAGTTAAAAATATTGGGATTGTTGGTATCCTGGTATTGCCCTTTGGCTTTTATAATCTCTTCAAAAAAAATACAATATATTTTTTATCAATCTTGGTATATCTACTCCTTGTTATTATAACTATTTTGGGTTGGAGAAATATAGCAACACGATATACACTTAGTCTTTACCCATTACTCGCAGTAATTCTAGTCGAGGGTTTGCAATATCTAGGAAGTATTATAACAGATAGGTTACCAATTCATAGAGACTTATGCTATTGCATACTTGCTTCGATTTTAATGTATCCGATGATAAATGACTTTATATCGTACTTTCATAATGTATGACCATTAAAAATTCTAAAATAAATATTCTCATTTGGTCCTCATCTTTCTATCCTAAAATTGGAGGTTTGGAAACAGTTACTGCTAATATAGCAACCAAATTATTTAACGATAAATGGAATGTAAGAATAATTACAAACCATTATCCTAGAACATTAGGTCATTTTGAAGTTCAAAATAATGTAAAAATTTATAGATATACTTTTCTTCATGGTCCTTTAAGATATCTTAAATCAAAAAGACTTGATTTATTCTTTGCATGGTTATTTTATAAACCAATCACAACCGTGAGGCTAATTAGAAATTTTATGAATTTTAAACCTACGTTTGTCAATATACATTTTCCTGACCATCAATTGTTTGAAGCCTATTTTTTATCGTTGTTTTTTAGATTTAAACTAATTATTTCTTTTCATGGAGATGAAGTAAACAGGATGGACGCACTGTCTGTATTTTCATTAAGATATTTTTTTCTTAAGAAATTATTAGATCATGCATATTGTATAACGTGTTGTTCACAAATGCTAACTAGAAAATGTTATAGTATTTTTCCAAACATAAAAAGAAATAAATATCTTGTACTTCACAATGGCGTCAATGAAAAATTTTTAAATAAAGAAATAATTAAGAGTAAAGAAAATTTTATCTTTTGTGTTGCTCGTCCCACTCCAGTAAAAGGGGTAGACCTACTCATTAAAGCATTAGAAAAAACATCTACTAGACTGATAATTGCTGGTATATCCAATGCAAACAATAATGATTTGAATGTGGATTTCATTGGTAAGAAACCTTCTAAGGAAATTGCATCATATTTATCTAGGGCTAGTATTACTGTTGTCCCCTCTAGGTTTGAATCATATGGTATTGTTGTTGCTGAAGCAATTTGTTGTGGAAGTCCAATTATAGCTACACAAGTAGGAGGAATTCCTGAGATTATTAAATTATTTCAAAATAATATGAGTAATAACGAAAAAAAAGTTGTATCAAAATGGATTAAATTAGTTAAACCAGATTATCAATCTATTAGTGAAGGAATTAATCAAATTATTAATTATCAAAATGGTCTGGATGATTATCTAGAAATAATAGAAAAGCATCGAAGCCTATTTTGCTGGGATGAAAGGTTAGCGATTTTTAAAAAATTATTAAATTAGTGGATAACACTTCACATATTTCAATATGTACATATTAATTTCGATAATTTTAAATGCATTGTATGGTTATGAGGCCATTAATTTACTTTTGAGAGTAGCTCCTTCACGCGGTATCATACGAATATTACGATATTATGGTGCAACAATTGGTAATGGAGTTAGGATATCATCGCCATTAACAATACATAATGCAAGCCAATCAAAAAACCTTTTTTCAAATTTAACCTTAGGTAATGAATGCTATGTAGGAAGAGATTGCATCATAGATCTAATGGGTAAGGTTAAAATAGGCAATAATGTAACTATATCACATCGAGCAATATTAAATACTCATACAAATGCTGGTAAAAGTCCTGTTGCCAAAAAAAGATTAAAAAATACGGTAGGGACTATATCCATAAATGATGGTTCATATTTGGGGTTAAATGTTACGGTTCTTGAATCAGTTTCAATCGGTAAAAATTGTATTGTTGGGGCTAAATCACTCGTAAATAATGATTTACCAAAAAATTCAATTGCTTATGGTATTCCATGTAAAGTAAAAGGATAGAGATTTGGTAATAAAAGCATTAGTTATAGTTTTTTTACTCTCTGCTTTGTTTAATATATTATTAAAAAGAGATGGATTGAATAATACTATTGTTTGGATGACTTATGGTATGGTGGTAGGATATCGTACTTTTGAACCAATAGAAGGATTGAAACTTCATCCAATTGAGATTATAATATATGCCTCTGCATTAAGAATAATTATTACAAAAGTTTATCCGATTCTTAATTTCCCAAAAATTATTTTATGCCTCAATTATTTATTTTTAGTTTTTTTTCTGCTTGATGTTTTCACAAGATATAGTCCAATAGTCTTAATCGAATTCAAAAATGCTTTTTTATTAGTAGCAATATTTTTTCTGATAAGACATATTCCTATTAATGATTTTACATTTACATCCTTTTCTACTACATACTTAAAGTCTGCAACAATTATTTCATTATTAGGAATTTTAGAATATAATTTTCCAATAGCAGTATCTAGCATATTTGGTTTTCAACATGATTATACTTTTAATACGAATGAAAGTATACTTTTTAATAGACTAGCATTTCTTTATTGGGGTTCGCATCTTGCAGCTAATTTGATTCCTCCAGTATTTCCAATATTATTATTTCTAAAATGGAAAAATCACGATTTTGTAAAAAATAATTTTATTTTAACTACTATTGTCATATTGAATCTATTTGCAGTCTATCTTTCTGGGAATAGAATCTCATGGCTGATATTGACTTTATTTCTAATCCTTACTATTTTTTATTTTAGAAGTAGGTTTATGCCATATCTTAAATCTTATTCAATCATTATAATATCCGTTTTTATAATTTATATATATTCGCAACCAGTAGAGGGTAGATATTTTTCTACATATAAAGCTTTAGTTGGTAATATAGATAAAAAATATGATTCAAGCTCCCAAGCTAGAATGCAAAGAGCCTTAATTGCAATTAAATCGATTTATAATAACCCAATGGGTACTGGATGGGGTAGCCAAGGTTGGGTACACAGTGATATACTTCAAATTGGTTCGAGTATAGGAATCATCAGTGGATTTTTATTTTTTTGCGGACCATTATTTCTGGTTTTTAGAAGTAACCAATTTTATAATCATGCTTCCATTGATCATAAACCACCATTTTTTTTGTGTATCTTATTATTGATATTTATACTTATTTCATTTTGCTTAAATGGGAACATACTCAAAGTGCAAACTGGTGTTCCATTATTTCTAATTTGGGCAATATGTTGGGGATATCTAGAAAATCAAAAATGGATATTGTTTTCAGAAAATAGATGAAAGATAAATCAATTTCATTTCTATTACCCACTTATAATTGTGAATCAATTTTATCAAGAACTTTAGATTCAATATCTTGGGCAGATGAGATAATTGTAGTTGATTCATTTAGTGATGATAGTACGCCCAATATTGCATTGGAGTATGGTGCGAAAATTTTTCAACATAAGTATATAAATTCAGCAAAACAAAAAAATTGGGCACTTCAATTTTGTTCAAGTGAGTGGATTTTCCAGATTGATTCCGATGAAGAACTTGAAGATAATTCTGAAATGTTAATAAAAGAAGCGGTAAGGAATGCTAATGAAAATATTGATTGTTTTAAAATGCCTAGGAAAAATTATGTTATTGGGAAATGGGTAAAATATGGAGGTCTTTATCCTGACTGGGAATATCGTTTATTTAGAAAAAGTAAAGGTAAATGGTGGGATAGGGAAGTGCATTCATGCATAGTTGTTGATGGTATTATTTCGACCCTAAATACACCAATTATACATCATGGTATGCCCAAAATTAGTAAGCAATTAGAAAATTTAGATCGGTACACAGATTATGAAGTAAAACAATATAAAAAGGTCGGTAAGAGATTTAATTATTTTAGATGGCTTATTGGTCCTCTATACATATTTTTTAGACGTTACGTACTGCAACTTGGTTTCAGAGACGGATGGAGAGGATTATTTTTAGCTGTATATTCAGCGATATATCTTTTTATTAGCTATGCAAAACTTAATGAGAGTGAGATTTTGGAATCGAAAAAAAAATAAATAAAAAAATAATAATTGTTGATGAGCAATCTGAAATGGGCGGTGTCCAGCATAGTACAATTCTTCTTGCTAAAAGTTTAAATAAAATTGAATCTATTGACATCAAAATACTAATACCAAAAATAGGTAAGATGTCATCAGAGTGTGATAAATTTTCAATAACTTACGATTTTTACAATAGATTAGATTTTTTTTCAACAAGTATTTCTCTTTTTAATGACAAGATTAGAATTATCAATCCATTTTCATATATTTACAATCTTTTTGTAATTATTATTAATGCTTTTTCTCTAAAGAATATTCTTTCTAGAAATAACGTAGATATTGTTTTAAGTAAAGGTTTAGGAAGCCATTTTTCTTGCTCATTGGCTTGTAAAATGATGGGGAAGAAAGTCATATGGCATCTTCAAGACTTAATAAGTGATAGGTATTTTGGCTTTCTGCATTTTATAATTAATCATACGGCAAATTTATTTGCAGATTTTGTGATTTGTGATGGACAGCTAATTAAAGAAAACCTTAGAGGTTATGCTTATAATAATTCAAAAGTTATTTTTAATGGAGTGAATGTTGATGAACTAAAAATTTCAGATGTATCAAGAGAAGCGACTAGAAATGAATTAAAGATTCCTTTAGATGCATATGTTATTGGTAATGTTGCGAGGATTACTTCATGGAAAGGACAAAAATATTTATTAAACGCATTTATTGAGTATTCAAAAGTGAACAAAAAGGCTTTTCTACTTTTAGTAGGCAGTCCATTATTTGATGGGCAAAAATATTATAAGGAATTACAAGATATTATAAAAAAGAATAACCTAATAAAACGTGTGATCTTACCTGGTTACAGATTAGATCTACAGAATATATTTTCTTCAATAGATCTTTTTGCATATACAAGTGTTGAAAAAGACACAACTCCATTATCCCTTATTAGTGCATTATCGTCTGGGCTACCTATCATAGTATCAAATATACCTTCTTTATCTGAAGTAATCTCTTGCTTTGAAAATGTTAAAACTTTTGAATGTAATGATTCTAAAAATATTATTTTGCTTCTAAAAGAGTATGAGGATAAAGAAACTAGAGAATTACATGGTGCTATAAATCGAAGATGTGCAAAAAAATATTTTGATATATCTATTCATACTGAGCAAATGTTAGATGTTTTCCTAAACTTAGACAATCAGTTAAAATGAAAAGTATTATTTTAGTTCACCCAGCTGGAATAGGTGATGCAATTGAAGATTTTATTTTAATTAAGTCCATCCTCAAATATAATAGAAATATAAAAATTCACTATATAGGCAATTATTTTATCAATGATTTATTAAAGCTAATTAATATCAAGACATTCGATACGACAATTATAGAAAAAAAGAGCCATTTTGGTTTTAGAGATGTTCTTAATTTTAAGAACATCAAAGCACTCTTAAAAACTCCAAAGTATTATGATTTAGTATACATAATGCCAGGAATAAATTTAAGAAAAGCTAGTGCACTAAAATATATATTAAGGCCAAAAGAATTTGTAGGTGGTTTATTAGGTTACCCTCATAAAAATATTGAAAATATCGTACCATCTATAAGTAGATATGATAATATAGACTATGGTATCGAAAAGCAGCACAGACTGATAAGTAATAAGCAAATATTATCTAAATATTTGCGAATTGAGTCATTGGACTTTAATATTTTTGACTACTCTATTTTTGATAATGAGTATTCTAAAGACTATTCAGATTTAACCAAACCATATGTAGTGATCCATATAGGTTCATCAAATAAATTTCCTGCAAGGTCTTTGAGTATAAAACAATGGAAAAAGTTGACAAATGAATTATTATTAACCACACCCTATAAATTATTATTTATTGGCAGCAGGAATGAAAAACCTATAATTAAACACATAATAAATTCAAAAAAGTGGAAAAATTATAACAATCGGTTAAAAAACTTAGCTGGAACAACAGCAATAAAAGATTTGTTTTTTCTATTAAAAAATTCTGAAGTTGTAATCTCAACTGATTCTGGGCCTGGGCAAATAGCAGGTGTAATGAAAAAAAAACAGATTATGCTTTTTGGACCTACTAGTCATTCAATTGCTAACCCAATTAATAGTAATTGCATTAAAATATTTAGGGATGATCAATGTAGCCCTTGTTACGGAACAAATTTATATGATAATTGCCCTTATGATAATAAATGTATGGAGAAAGTAGGAATAAAGACAATTATGTATGCATTCAATAAATTAAATGATATAGCATTTGAAAATAAACATGCAGGTAGTGATTATTTGGAACGTGTTATTATCTAATGATGGCATGTCTTTTGACAAAAACCAGTTTATTTAACTAATGATAGTTTCTATTATAATTCCTTGTAGAAATGAGGAGAAGTACATTAGAAAAACAATTGATTCTATAATAGGACAGGATTTTAATTACGAATTTGAGGTTATTGTTGTTGATGGAAATTCAATTGATAGTACAAAAGAAATATTGTATTCATATCAAAAGGACATCAAAAACTTAATCATTCTAGATAACCCTAAAAAGATTGTCCCAATAAGTTTTAATCTTGGTCTAAATCAATCTAAAGGTAAATATATAATCAGGGTAGACGCACATTCTATTATTGAAAAGGATTTTTTAAAGAATTGCATAAATGTCATAGATAGAAAAAATGCAGATTGTGTAGGAGGGGCAACATTACATATAAGTAATGGCATAGTTAGCGATAGCATAATGATTTGCCAAACATCAAAATTTGGATCTGGCGGTGTATATTTTAGGAGAAAAAATTCTAAAGGAAGGTATGTTGATACTTTAGCCTTCGGCGCTTACAAGAGAAGTGTTTTTCAATCTATTGGTGGGTATGATGAGGAGTTGATTAGAAACCAAGATGATGAATTTAATTTCAGATTATGTCAATCTGGTGGTGATATATGGTTAGACCCAACCATTAAATCATCTTATTTCCCTAGAAATTCATTGATGAGTTTTATAAAACAATACTTCCAATATGGGTTCTATAAGATTAGGGTTATGCAAAAGAGAAAGGGTTTTTCGTCTTGGAGACATATAGTTCCAATATGCTTTGTATTAATATTCATAATTGCCACTTTTTTAAATTTTTATAACAAGATAACTTTTCCATTATTGCTAATTATTACAGTGTATTTCTCTTTATCAATTATTGCATCATCTAAATACCTTTTTACTTTGAGATATAATTTAATTTCAATCGTATTGTTACCCTTATCTTATTTTCTTATGCATTTTTCATATGGTATTGGTAATCTATGTGGAATAATTTATTTTATAAATAAATGGAATGATCGAGAGGTAAAAGATAATCATTTTAATGCCAAAAGGTTTTCTGAAAATGCAACATATTAGTATATGGTTTTTATTATTGATCTCATTTGTATTTTCACAAGAAATTCCAAATAGTTTTTATGAATGCAAGATTAAAAAATTACAATTAGGTCTACAAAATAACTGGGACGAAAATTCTATTTTTGGCCCCGTACGTTATCCACAAACAATTAAAAATGATTCTTTAATTATTGATACACGATTTGGTTATATAATGGACCATAATCAAAGAATATTATATGCGTATGGTCACTTTACTTTTAATAGACATTTTCATGGTTATTTATATCCTCGTATCGTTAATAAACCTGAGATAATTGATGGATATTCAGGTGTACCAAGGGATATTTCAAGAGGAGGTTTTACCTCTGGAGAGACTGATATGTCAGGAATAAGTTTCCAAAATGATTGGATGATTATTCAATTTGGTAGAGGGCGACAAAGTTGGGGTGCAGGTAATGATACACAACTAGCTATAAACGAGAATTCTAATTCATACGATTATGGTATGCTTGGTCTGGACTTTGGAAGCTTAAATGTAAGATATTTTCATGGCTATTTAGAGACGGACACTTTATCATTTAATCGTTATATAACTGGTAGAGGAATTGAATGGAATAATGGTAAATCATTTTTGTTTGGTTTATCAGAATTGATAATTTATTCAGGGCATAATAGACCACTAGACTTTTCTTATTTTAATCCTATGTCAACACATCTGGAGATAGAACTTAATAATCGCCAAAATAATATTGGCACCGCTAGTGGTAATGGTGTTTGGCAGATTTCGGTCGATATTTTGTTTAAGCATAAAATTAGACTATCTGGAAACTATCTTTTTGATGAGTTCACCTTGGATAAAGAGCAACTAAAAGACGGCAAAGGAAATGGTACAGCACACTCAATTCAAATATTATATCCAATTATTAATAATAAAAAATCTATAGCATCGTTATACTTATCAAAAATTAGCGTGGGCACTAATACCTTTAAGCATCAAATCGGTAGGAATAACTTTGTCCAAAGAGGAAAACCTTTAGGTTGGCAAATTGGAAGTGATAGTGAGGAAATAAAATTAGGATTCAACATCAGTCATAATAGTTTAATTACAAATATCGAATTAGGTAATAGAAACATTGGAGAGAAAAATATTTATAATGACCCTTATTTAGGTTACACAGACTATATTGATGAACCATTTCCTAGTGGTAATATAGAAAATATTAATTTTGTAAAAATAAGGACCCAGTGGTGGTGGAAAAACAACATATCATTATTTGGACAATTTTACTATCATTCAAATATTTCAAATGAAAACCTGGAGTTCAATATGGGGATAGATATATTCTTCTCACTAAATACAATATTATGAGTATACCATTTCATAAACCAAATGTCCCATCTAACTTTAATTTAATTTTTCCAGATTCCATCCATGATGGATGGTTGACTAGTGGTGCACAAGTGAAGTATTT
>CETH01181423.1_pt1 | contig 33049 bp, 31 predicted proteins | sample 361461 | NCBI WGS metagenome assembly CETH01 (sample SAMEA2622695, study PRJEB7988) | marine metagenome | isolation source: saline water (ENVO:00002010), including
AAACTAGGCAGCGAGTGCTAATTTATTATTGTTAGCGTTTATAATTTAGCCCGATAACGGTGGTACCATACCGAGTAAAGTCTTAATCCTTTTAACTAACGTCGATCCTATTTCAGCCCCAAAAGGTTTTTTTGGTGGAGCCGCCGGGTACTGCCCCCGGGTCCGTATAGTCTATTATGATAAGCATTTATTACCATAGTTGGTAAACCAACAATTTTATTATAAACCAATATCTTAAGTGTTTAAAGTTTTCTTTATTTTTGAAGCATATATTTTGTTTTTTTAATAATTTATGTGTTTTTGAATCAATATAATCAAGATAAAATGAGATAATGAAAGGTAAGAATTCACTTAGAGCTATTATGGCAGTCGATGATAAAGGCGGAGTTAGTAAAAATGGAATTATGCCTTGGCCAAAAAATTCAAATGATTTACGATGGTTTAAAAAGAATACTAATAAAAATGTTGTTATTATGGGAAGATTGACATGGGAAGATTCTTTTATGCCTTCACCACTTCCCAATAGAATAAATGTATTAATTAGCTCTCATCAGAAAAGTAAATTTCCAGGCGCTGATGAATATATTGATAAAAATATAATTGAAGGTGTAAAAAAAATTTCAGAAAAATATCAAGATTATTATAAATGGATAATTGGTGGTCCAAATATTATAAATCAACTTTTTAATTTTATTGAAATATTTTATTTAACTAGAATTTATGGAGATTTTAATTGTGATAAAAATCTTGATTTAAATAATATTTATAAAAGTATGCAATTAATAGAAAAAATAAATTGTGATAAAACTTGCCATTTTGAAATTTGGGAAAGATGAAACAATATCTTGATATTTTAAATAAATGTTATGAAGAAGGTGTAGATGTAGATAGTCGCTCTGGAAAAGTAAGAAAACTATTTGGAAATCAAATGCGTTTTGATTTAAAAGAAGGATTTCCAGCAATAACTACTAAAAAGCTAGCATGGAAAGCAGTAGTTTCAGAATTGCTTTGGTTTATTGAAGGATCTAATGATGAAAGAAGGCTTGCAGAAATATTATATGAAAAGGATAGAAAAGAATTAAAAGAAAAAAAAACAATATGGACTCTTAATGCTAATTCTTCCTATTGGAAACCTCATGCTAATTTTGAGGGTGATGTTGGAGAAATATATGGTGTTCAGTGGAGAAATTTTAATGGGATAGATCAGATTGATGAATTAATTAAAAGTTTAAAAAAATTCCCTCATCAAAGAAGGCATATTTTAACTGCTTGGAATCCTAGTCGAATTGATAAGATGTCTCTTCCTCCATGCCATGCTTTTTCACAATTTTATGTTCAAAATAATAAGTTAAGCTGTCAGTTATATCAGAGATCTTGTGATATGTTTTTAGGAGTTCCTTTTAATATATCAAGCTATAGCTTGCTTACTCATATGTTGGCAAGAGAATGTGATTATGAAGTAGATGAATTTGTTCATACTTTAGGAGATTATCATATTTATCATGAACACTTTCCTCAAGTGAAAGAGCAACTAGGCAGGAAACCTTATGCTCTTCCCAAACTAAAATTTAAAACAAAAGAATTTTTTAAATATAAAGCCAGTGATTTTTTGTTGGATGATTATAATCATCATACAATTCTAAAAGCAGGCATGAATGTTTAAAAGCTAAATTTTTTTAGCTATTTCAAAATATTTTTTTGCTATTTCACTTTTTGGATCAGAAAAAACAATTGGTGTTCCATTATCCGAATTAATTCTTAAATTTTTATCTATTGGTAATTCGCCTAAAAAAGGTATTTTAGATTGTAATGCTTGATTTCTAGCACCTCCATTAGAAAAAATTTCGTGACGTGTATCACATTTTTCACATAAAAAATAACTCATGTTTTCAACTAAGCCAATCAATGGAACATTAACCTTTTTAAACATGTTAATTCCTTTTTTTACATCTGCTAAAGCTACTTCTTGAGGAGTTGAAATTATAATAGCTCCTGTAAGTTTTGATTCTTGTGCAAGTGATAGATGGGCATCTCCAGTACCAGGAGGAAGATCAATAATTAGATAGTCTAAAACACCCCATTCAACACCATTAAACATTTGATCAAGTGCTTTAATTACCATTGGACCTCTCCATATAGCTGGTGTATCGACATCTATCAGGAATCCTATTGACATGCATTTTATCCCATATCTCTCTAAAGGAATTAATTTTTTATTTTCATTTGCAACTGGTTTTTCGTAAACTCCCATCATTCTCGGAATACTTGGCCCATAGATATCTGCATCCAATAAACCAACTCGATTACCTAATTCTTTTAGAGCTAAAGCTAAATTAGTAGCAAAAGAAGATTTTCCAACTCCTCCTTTTCCGCTTGCAATAGCAATAATATTTTTAGAATTTACTAAAAATCTTGCCACTTTTTTTTCAGGATGAGATTTTTTTTCAGATGTCAAAATTACGTTTACAGACAAAATATCTTTTATTTTAGCTATATTTTCTTCTAGTTTTTTTTTGATTTCAAGATAGGCATCTATTTTAGAAGGGTCAATTTCAAATGAAATGTTTAGATGATTATCTTTAAAGGCTAAATTTATATTGGGATCGTCTATTTTAAGCGGTTTTTTGGTTAAAGGATCATCAAAATTCTCAATTATTTGCTTAATTTTATTAATTATTTCTTCGGGTATACTTGATTTTTTCATTTTAATAGTAATATATTTATTAATCCTAATCTTTAATGATATTGTATTTAATATATATATACTTATTTAAATTAATATAAACTATGAATTGGAATCAAAATAATCAGGGACCTTGGGGATCAAACGGTGGGAATGAAAATCCATGGGGCGGAAGCTCTGGCGGTCCTTCTAATAAAGATTTTGAAAAAGCTTTTCAAAAAGCCAAACAAGGTTTTGATAAATTTAATTTTTGGAAACCAAGAAACCTTTCTTTATTAATAATTGTTTTCATTCTTATATGGTTAGCGACAGGTTTTTATAGAGTAGAACCCGATGAACAGGGAATAGAATTATTATTTGGAAGATGGAATCAAAGCACTACTGATCCCGGATTGCATTATTTTCCTCCTACACCTATAGGTAAAGTAATCACACCTAAAGTAGAAGTAATAAGAAAAATAAATGTAGGTTTTAGAACAGCTTCAGATTTAGGTTTTAGCTCAAACACAAATGCAGAAAGAAATGTTCTTGAGGAAAGCTTAATGTTGAGTGGAGATCAAAATATAACAGATGTTCACTTTACAGTTTTGTATAAAATAAAAGATGCTGGTAAATTTCTTTTTAGACTTCGAAATCCAGAATTAACAGTAAAAGATATGGCTGAAAGTGTTATGAGAGAAATTGTAGGTCAACGCGATTTACAATTTTTATTAACAGAAGGAAGGCAAGAAGTTGAACAAATTGTTAGATCTAGTCTACAAGATATTTTGGATGAATATGAAAGTGGAATTTTAGTTCAGTCTATTCAATTGCAAAGCGTTGATCCACCCGCGTCTGTTATAGATGCTTTCGATGAAGTTCAAAGGGCTAGACAAGATAAAGAAAGATTAGTTAATGAAGCAAATTCATATTTGAATAAAATAGTTCCAAATGCAAGAGGTCAAGCTGCTCGTTTAGTTCAAGAAGCTACTGCTTATAAAGAACAAGTAATTAAGCAAGCAGAAGGGGTTGCTCAAAATTTTATTGATGTCTATGAAAGTTATATGAGCGCTAAAGATGTTACAATTAGAAGAATATATCTTGAAACTCTCAGAGAGGTTTTAGAAGGACCAAACAAAATAATTTTAGATGACACAGGGGAAGGTGGAGTAGTTCCTTATTTACCTCTAAATGAATTAAATAAAAAAGGGATAAACAATTGATGAAATTTTCAGCAAGAAATTTAATTGTAACACTTGTAGTTTTTATTGTATTTTTAACTATAACTGGTTCATTATTTGTTGTAAATGAAACGAAACAAGCAATAGTTCTTCAATTTGGTGAGCCTAGACAGGTTATTTCAAGTCCAGGTCTAAAATTTAAAATTCCTTTTATTCAAGATGCAATGTTCTTAGATAGAAGAATGTTAAATTTAGATCCTCAGCCTGAGGAGATGATTTTATCAGATCAAAAAAGAATTATAGTAGATTCTTTTGCAAGATATAAGATTATTGATCCTTTAAAGTTTTTTCAAACAGTTAGAAATGAAGCTACATTTTCAGATCGTTTTGGAAGAATCTTAAATGCAGCTGTCAGAGGAGTTATTGCTCAATATCCACTTACTTCTCTTTTAAGTGTTGAAAGAGACAATATTATGAAACAAATTGAATCTCAGGTGAAACCAAATGAAATTAATTTTGGAATACAAATAGTTGATGTTAGAATAGGTAGAACAGATTTAACTGAGCAAGTAGCAAATAATGTATATCAACGTATGAGATCAGAAAGAGAAAAAGAAGCTAGTTTACTAAGAGCTGAAGGTGAAGAGCTATCACAAGAAATAAGAGCTTCTGCAGATAGGCAAAAAACTGTGATTATAGCAGAGGCAGAGAGAATTTCTTCTATTTTAAGAGGAGAGGGTGATGCTCAAAAAAATATTATTCTTGGAGAAGCGTACGGAAAAGATACAGATTTTTTTAATTTTTTAAGAACTATGCAAGCATGCAAAGATACTTTTGGAGATACTGAAATGTCAATGGTTATTGCTCCGGGAAAGGTTTGCGAAAAATTTTTTGGAGACATAAATAAAGAAAATAACTAATGATAAAATATATTATCATTGGTCTTGGTTTTATGTTTCTTTTTGAGGGTTTAATGTATTTTATTCTTGCTAAAAATTTAAAAAATTATTTTAGATTAATTGAAAATACAAGTGCAGAGAAAATTAGAAATATTTCTATAATTTCTTGTGTTTTTGGTGCAAGTCTCATTTATTTCACAATTAAATTTTATTAATCTTATATGTTTTTTAAAAAAATTTTAATATTAATAACTTTTATTTCATTTTCTTTAAATGCTAAACCCGTACCTGAAACATTTGCAGATTTAGTAGAAGGGTTGATACCAGCAGTTGTAAGTATTGCCTCAACTACTACTATTATTAATCAATCCCCAGATCAAAACGTTCCTCAATTCCCTGAAGGATCTCCTTTTGAAGATTTTTTTAAAGAATATTTTGATCAAGAGAAAAGAAATACTCCTTCACAAAGACCTATGACAGGCTTAGGCTCAGGTTTTATAATAGATCAATCTGGAATTATAGTTACTAATAATCATGTTATAGAAGGAGCAGATGAGATAACTATTATAATGTCTGATCAAACAGAATTCAAAGCTGAGCTGCTTGGACGCGATCCTAAAGCTGATTTGGCAGTTTTGAAATTTAATCCTGATGGTAAAAAATTGAGTTATGTTAGATGGGGAGACTCTGACTCAGCAAGAGTAGGAGATTGGTCAATTGCTATTGGAAATCCCTTGGGTCTCGGAGGAACAGTTACCGCAGGTATAATTTCAGCAATTTCAAGAGATATTGGAAGTGGTCCATATGTAAAATTTATTCAAACAGATGCATCAATAAATAGAGGTAATTCAGGAGGACCTTTATTCAATATAAATGGTGAAGTTATAGGAATCAATACTGCAATTATTTCACAATCAGGAGGAAGTATTGGATTAGGTTTTGCAATTCCTTCAAATAGCGCAATAAAAATAATAGAGCAACTAAAGGAATTTGGAAGAACAAAAAGAGGATATTTAGGAGTAGAAATTACAGATGTTTCGAAGGAAATATCTGAAAGTTTAGGACTCTCTTCTACAGAAGGAGCTTTCGTTTCTGGATTAAATCCAAATGGTCCAGCTAAAGCAGCTGGCATCGAAGAAGGAGATATTATAGTTAAATTTAACGGCAAAAAAATAAAAAAAATGTCTGATTTGCCAAGATTAGTTGCTGAGTCAGATATAGGATCCATTTCTAACGTAGAAATATGGAGAAAAAATAAATTTATTAACATAGAGGTTATACTAGGCGAACTTCCAGAAAAAAGTTACGTAAAAAGATCTGTAAGTGTAGATATAGAAGTTGCAAGTTTAGGCATTTCTATAAAAGAAATAAAAAATCAATCAGGTGTTGAAGTTACGAAAGTTAATATGGATTCTAAATTACTTAAAGGTGATATTATAACTGAAGTAAATAGAGAAAAAGTTACCTCAACTCAACAATTCATTACTTTAATAAAATCAATAAAAGATACAGGCAGAAACTCTTTGTTGTTAAAAATTTTAAGAAATAACAATTCAGAATGGATAACTATAAAATTTAAAGACTAATTTGACTTTACCTTTGATTATAATTTCAGGTCCAACTTGTTCTGGCAAATCATCCATTGCTATTGAAATTGCCAAAATGACTAAAGGAGAAATAATTAATGCTGATAGCATGCAGGTTTATTCGGAACTAAAAATCTTAACTGATAGGCCATTAATTAATAATCAAAAAAAAATTAAACATCATTTATATGGTCATATTTCAGCAAAAAAAAGATATAACGTTGCACAATGGTGTCAAGAGGCTAAAAATATTATTAGTGAAAATAATAAGAAAAAAAAACAGTCAATTTTAGTTGGTGGAACTGGAATGTATATAGAATCTTTGATTAAAGGAATTTCAAATATTCCATCAATAGATGAAATTTATAAAAAAGAATCAGAAAATATTCTTAATAAAATTGGATTTAAAAAATTTTACTATAATGTTTTAAAAATTGATAAAAAATCCTGTTTAAAAATTAATACAAATGATGTTCAAAGACTCAAAAGAATATGGGAAGTATACAAAGCAACAGGGAGAACCTTAAGTGAATGGCAAAACGAAAGTCATAAACTTTTTTTAAAGAATATATCTTATCAAATTTTTTTGTTTTTACCTGATAGAAAAAAAATTTATGAAAAGATAAATAATCGCTTTAGTACAATGATTAAATCTGGTGGTTTAAATGAAGTTAAAAAACTATTAGATTTAAATTTGGATAAATCATTACCAGCAATGAAAGCCCATGGTGTAAAAGAGATAGGGAAATTTTTAAATAACGAGATTACTTTAGATGAATGCATAAAGAAATCTCAACAAATTACTAGAAATTATGCCAAACGTCAGATTTCATGGTGGAATTCTTCAAAATTAGAAAATATTTCAATCTTTAGTGATTTTCCTAAAAATATTGACCTTAAAGCATTAAAATTAGCATAAATGCTAATAATTTATTGATTTTATTTTATCCACAGCCTATGAGGTGAAATATATCATGGAAAAACTATCTGGATCTGAAATTGTCATAAAATCACTGATTGATCAGGGTGTTGATACAGTATTTGGTTATCCTGGGGGAGCAGTTCTTCCAATATATGATAGTTTATTTAAACAAAATTCAATCAAGCACTTTTTAGTAAGACAAGAAGCTGGAGCTATTCATGCAGCAGAAGGATACGCAAAATCTTCTTCAAAAATAGGTGTTGTTTTAGTTACATCTGGGCCTGGAGCAACTAACATCGTAACTGGATTAACAGATGCAATTATGGACAGTGTTCCTATAGTTTGTATTACGGGACAAGTACCACAACATTTGATTGGAAGTGATGCATTTCAAGAATGTGATACAACAGGAATAACAAGGCCATGTACAAAACATAATTATTTAGTAAAAGATGTTAATCAGTTATCAGAAGTTTTTCATGAAGCATTTAAAATAGCAAAAAATGGAAAGCCTGGCCCTGTTCTAATTGATATACCAAAAGATGTTCAATTTGCTTTGGGTCATTATAAAAAGCCTGAAACTATAACAATTCAAAACCATAGATTATTTCAACCAAAAATAATTAACAATGATAATAAAGTTGAAGAAGCTACTAAATTAATTTCAGAATCACGAAAACCAATTTTTTATATTGGAGGAGGCTGTATTAATTCAGGGAATGATGCTTCAGATTTAGTAAGAGAATTTGTAAAATTAACAGGAGCTCCTGCAACGATGACTTTAATGGGTCTAGGTGTGTGTGCAGCCTCTAATAGTCAGTCACTTGGAATGCTTGGAATGCACGGAATGTATGAAGCTAATTTAGCTATGCATGAATGTGATGTAATGATAAATATAGGAGCAAGGTTTGATGATAGGGTTACTGGAAGATTAGACGCTTTTTCCCCTAACTCAAAAAAAATACATATTGATATTGAAGCTAGCAATATAAATAAAAATGTAAAAGTTGATATACCAATTGTAGGGGATGTTAAACAGATAGTCACTAAATTAATAAGCTCTTGGAAAAAAAATAATTATTCTATAGATAAATCATATTCCAATTCTTGGTGGGAAAAAATTAATAAATGGAAAAAAATAGATTGTTTATCTTTTGAAAATAATAGTGATATAATTAAGCCACAATTAGCAATTAAAAAATTATTCGAACAAACTAAAAACAAAGACACCTTTATTACAACTGAAGTAGGTCAGCATCAAATGTGGGCAGCGCAATATTATAAATTTGAAAAACCTAATAGATGGATTACATCAGGTGGTTTGGGGACAATGGGTTTTGGAATGCCTGCAGCTATTGGAGCACAAATTGCCAATCCAGAGGCTTTGGTAATAGATATAGCTGGAGATGGTTCAATTTTAATGAATATTCAAGAAATGAGTACAGCAGTTCAATATAGACTTCCTATAAAAATATTCATTTTAAATAATGAATATATGGGGATGGTAAGGCAGTGGCAGGAATTACTTCATGGTGGACGTTATTCTGAGAGTTATATGGATAGTTTACCGGATTTTGTTAAATTAGCTGAAAGTTTTAAGGGAATAGGTTTAAGGGCTAAAAAACCTGAAGAATTAGATAATGTTATAAAAGAAATGATAAATAGTGATAAACCTGTTATTGCTGATATCTGGGTTGATAAAGAAGAAAACTGCTTTCCTATGATCCAAAGTGGTTCAGCTCATAACGAAATGGTTTTAAACAATAAAATGAAACAGGACTCAAAATCAAAAGAAAAAGGAAAAATTTTAGTATAATGAACAAATCTGTATATAGCTCACAAACAACTGACAAACCTTCTAAAAGACATTTAATTACTGTTTTGGTTGATAACGAGCCAGGAGTTTTGGCAAGAGTTGTTGGTATGTTTTCTGGAAGAGGTTACAACATAGATAGTCTAAATGTTGCTGAAGTTGTAACTAATGATCACTTATCTTGTATAACTATAGTAACTCACGGAACGGATGAGGTAGTAGATCTTATTCGCAAGCAATTAAATACGATTGTTCCCGTTCATAGTGTAAATGATTTCCAAGATCAAGAAAGTGCTGTCGAAGCCGAAGTTGCTTTAGTATATTTATATTTAGAAGAAAATAACAAAAAAGAATCATATAAAATATGTGATATTTATAGAGCAAGAAAAATTGAAAATGAAAATAATACTACTATTTTTGAAATAGCAGGAACGTCTGAAAGAATAGATTCATTTATTAGTGATATTGAAAAGATATGTAAAATTGAAATAGTAAGGAGTGGTCCTATAGCTATTTCTTCATTATTGAGAGAGTGAGGTTTTATGAGAGTATATTATGACAGGGATGCAGATATCAATATTATAAAAGATAAAAAAATTGCCATTTTAGGATATGGAAGTCAGGGCCATGCTCATGCAATGAATTTAAGAGACACTGGTATTAAAGAAGTAGTTGTTTCTTTAAGGGAGGGATCTGACAGCAGACCTAAGGCTGAAAATGCTGGGTTTAGAGTAATGACACCATCTGAAGCATCAAAGTGGGCAGATATAATTATGATTTTAACGCCTGACGAATTACAATCAAGTATTTATGAAAATGAAATTGTTAGCAATATAAGAGATGGTTCATCAATAGCTTTTGCTCATGGGTTAAATATTCATTTTGGATTAATTAAGCCAAAGGAGACAATTGATGTAATAATGATAGCTCCAAAAGGTCCTGGGCACACAGTTAGAGCAGAATATCAAAGAGGGGCAGGTGTTCCTTGTTTAGTTGCTATAGATAAAAATTTTTCTGGAAATGCCCTTGAAGTAGCTATTGCATATGCTTCTGCAATTGGAGGAGGCAAAGCAGGTATTATTGAAACTACCTTTAAAGAAGAATGCGAAACAGATTTATTTGGCGAACAGTCAGTTTTATGTGGGGGACTAACTCATCTAATTATAGCAGGTTATGAAACTTTGGTAGATGCTGGATATTCTCCTGAAATGGCATATTTTGAATGCTTACATGAAGTAAAATTAATAGTAGATTTGTTATATGAAGGTGGGATGGCAAATATGAGATATTCTATTTCTAATACAGCTGAATATGGTGATTATTCAAGAGGTCCAAGATTGATTACAGATGAAACTAGAAAAGAAATGAAAAAAATTCTTTCTGAAATACAATCTGGTCAATTTGCAAAAGAATGGATGAATGAAAATAAAAGCGGACAGACTAATTTTAAAATGTTGAGAAAGAAACATGCTGAACATAAAATAGAAAAAGTGGGTGAGAAGTTAAGAACCTTAATGCCATGGATTGCTGAAAGAAAAATGGTAGATAAATCTAAAAATTGAATATGGCAGAAAAAATTTACATTTTCGATACTACATTGAGAGACGGCGAACAATCTCCTGGAGCGTCAATGAATTTAGAAGAAAAAATTCAAATTGCAGAAATTCTTGAAGATATGAAAGTTGATATTATTGAAGCAGGATTTCCTATTGCATCTAAAGGTGATTTTGAATCGGTTTCAGAAATTAGTAAAAAAATCAAAAATTCTACTATAGCAGGTTTAGCTAGAGCAAAATTAGAGGATATTGATACTGCTTGGGAAGCGGTAAAGCATGCCAATTCCCCTAAGATTCATACGTTTATTGCCACTAGTCCTTTGCATATGAAATATAAATTAAAGAAAACCCCTTCTGAGGTTTTAGAAGCTATTAAAGTTACAGTTTCACATGCAAGAAATCTTTGTCCAAATGTTGAATGGAGTTGTGAAGATGCTGGAAGATCAGAAATAGAATTTCTTTTTAAATGTATAGATTTAGCAATATCATGTGGAGCATCTACTATTAATGTACCTGATACAGTTGGATATACATTACCTAATGAATTTGGGAATATTTTTAAACAAATAAAAAACAATGTTCCAAATATTGATAAAGCAATACTTTCTACTCATACTCACAATGATTTAGGTTTGGCTGTTGCTAATAGCATATCAGCCATTCAAGAAGGAGCAAGGCAAGTTGAATGTACAATAAATGGTTTAGGGGAAAGAGCAGGAAATGCCGCTTTAGAAGAAATAGTAATGGCGCTAAAAGTTAAAAAGGATTTAATGCCTTTTTACACTGATATAAAAACTGAATCTATTACTAGAGCTTCTCGATTAGTTTCCTCAATAACTGGTTTTTCTGTTCAGCCAAATAAAGCAATAGTTGGTGCAAATGCTTTTGCTCATGAAGCAGGAATTCATCAAGATGGAATGTTAAAGCATTCTGGAACTTATGAAATCATGACTCCAGAATCAATTGGATTAACTCAATCCTCTTTAGTTCTTGGCAAACATTCTGGAAAAAATGCTTTTAATAAAAAACTTAATGAATTAGGATATGAATTAGGGGATAATGCTTTGATGGAGGTATTTGGACGCTTTAAAGACTTAGCTGATAAAAAAAAGGAAATATTTGACGAAGACATTATTGCTTTAGTAGGAGATCAAACTACTAGAATTGATGATTATATAAAATTTGTATCGCTAAAAGTAAATGCTGGTTCATTTCAAAAACATGAAGCTGATTTAATCTTAGAAATTGATGGTAATAAAAAAAATTCTGTAGCAAGTGGAAATGGTCCAGTTGATGCTACATTTAATTCTATTAAAGAAATTACTGATGTAAATGCAAAACTTAAACTTTACCAAGTTCATGCTATAACGGCTGGAACTGATGCTCAGGGTGAGGTTACTGTTCGTCTAGAAGAAAATGAAATTACTTCTCAAGCAAAAGGTTCTGATCCTGATATTATTGTTGCATCTGCTCGAGCATATATTAATGCTCTAAATAAATTACTAATTAAAAGAACTAAGTCTGCTCCAGATAAAATATCTGAAGTAAAAGTTAAAGGAGTGTAATAATTAAAATGATAGTTGATAAGTTTTTCGGTTTTTTTTCTAAAGATATGGCCATTGATTTAGGCACTGCAAATACTTTAGTCTATGTTAAAGGAGAGGGCATTGTATTAAATGAGCCATCAGTAGTTGCAAAAATAGAAGTAGATGGCAAAACACAAGTATTAGCAGTAGGGGATGAAGCAAAAAGAATGTTGGGAAGAACTCCTGGAAAAATTGAAGCTATTAGACCTATGAAAGATGGAGTGATTGCAGACTTTGAAGTTGCCGAACAAATGATAAAGCATTTTATTCAAAAAGTTCATAAAGGTAGAACAATTACTAATCCCCAAATAGTAATATGTGTTCCTTCAGGAGCCACAAATGTTGAAAGAAGAGCAATTAGAGAATCTGCTGATGCAGCCGGTGCTAGAAAAACATATTTAGTTGAAGAACCTGTAGCAGCCGCTATTGGAGCTGGATTGCCTGTTGCTGATGCTACTGGTTCAATGATTGTGGATATAGGTGGAGGAACAACTGAAGTGGCTGTTTTATCCTTGGGAGGAGTTGTTTTGTCAACTTCTGTTAAAACAGCTGGAGACAAATTTGATGAATCTATTCAAGAATACATGAGAGGCACCCATAAACTTGCAGTTGGAGAATCAACTGCTGAAAGAATGAAAAAAGAAATAGGCTCAGCATGTCCTCCTGATGATGGAGAAGGTGAAAAAATGTCGGTTAAAGGTAGAGATTTAATCACTGGTCTTCCAAAGGAAATAACAATTAGTCAAAGACAAATAGCTGAAGCAATCGCTGAACCAGTCGCTGTGATAATAGATACTATAAAAAAAGCACTAGAAAAAACACCTCCAGAACTATCAGCTGATATTGTTGAAAGAGGAATTATGTTAACCGGGGGAGGTTCTTTGTTGTTTAATTTAGACACAGTTTTAAGAAGAGCAACAAGTTTACCAATTTCTATAGCTGAGGACCCTCTTTTTTGTGTCGTAATGGGCACTGGGAAAGCATTAGAAGAAAAATCCAAATTAAGTGATGTCTTCTATAGTGATTAAATAAATGATATTTAAAAATAGAAGTAGATTATTTGTAAAAACTAAAAATATAAAAAATATTTCCATTCCATTTTTATTTGTAATAACTTTTATTTTAATTTTTTTTAATAAAACAGATTATATTATTGCTTCTAAAATCAAATCATCTACTTTAGATTATATACATCCTATTACCAAAGTAATATCTTATCCAGTAAATTTAACTTTAAAAACAATAACTCATTATCAAAATATGAATTTGTTAGAAAAAGAAAATTTAATTTTAAAAGAAGAGATTATTCGTTTAAAAAAATGGCAAAAACTGGCAATAAAATGGAATGTTGAAAATTCTGCTTTAAAAAAACTATTAAACTCCACTACATCTGATATTAAAATTATTAAAACTGCATCAATATTATCATTTCAACCAAATTTATATTCAAAAACTATTCTTGTTAATGCAGGTATAAAAGATCAAATTCAAAATAATCATATAGCTATTAATGAAAGAGGCTTAATAGGAAAAGTTATTGAAGTTGGGAATAATTCATCTAAAATTTTATTATTGAACAATAAAAATTTATCAGTTCCTGTAAGAAATATAGATGGAAGTTTTTTTGCTATCTTTGCGGGATCAAATAATAGTAATTATTTAATTAGTAAATTTGTTAAAGGAAAAAAAATGCCAAAAATTGGTGAAATATTGATAACTAGTGGAAATGCTGGTGCATACCCAAAAAATATTTTGGTCGGAAAAGTAGTAGAAATATCTACAGACAAAATAAAATTACTGCCTTTTGTTGACATTAATAATATTGAATTTGTTCAAATTATAAATAACAAATAAATAATGTTTAGAAAAAGGCTTATAAAACCTTTTAATGTTTATTTATTAATCTTATTAATATCAATTTCTGTATATTTAAACTTTGAACCTAATTTTCCAAATTTAAGTTTAACTTTATATATTTTTATTCATCTTTTAATGATTTATATATTAATTTACTATTTTCATTTTTCATTATATCTCCTCTTTTTTTTTATAGGAATAATTTTTGATATTTATATTTCAAATGAAATAGGCCCTCATTTAATATCTTTTATGCTCTTAATTCCTTTTGTGAACTACATAAAAAAATTTTTTGCTACTTTTTCTCCTTTTAAGGTATTAATATTAGTATTTATAATTCTTTTAAGTGTTTTATTTGTTGAAATGATATTTTATAAACTATTATTTAATTTAGAATTCAACTTTATATTTTTTTATAAATCTATTTTAATCCTATTTATTTTCATATTTCCAGTAAATTATTTATTTAATAAAATTGACAAAATAAACTAATGTTTTTTAAAGAAATTAAAGATCAAAACAAAATAATAAATAGAAGATCCCTTTTTATTTTATCAATTAAATTAGGATTATTTTCATTAGTTGGTTGGAGATTATTTAAAATTCAAATTATAGATTCACAAAAATATAAAACTTTGTCAAAAAATAATCAAATTAATTTTGAGATAATATATCCTTTAAGAGGTAAAATTTTTGATAGAAATAATGTTTTAATTGCTAAAAATATTAAAACCTATGATCTATATATTATACCTGAACAAACAAAAAGTGTTGAAGCAACATTAGATGAACTAAATAAATACATTAAAATTGAATTTAAAACTAAAAGAAAAGTAATAGAATTAGTAAAGAAATCCAAAAAATTTGATCGTGTAAAAATTTTAAAAAATATTTATTGGGATGACTTAGAGATTATAGAAGCTAATAAAAATAATTTCCCTGGATTGCATTTGCAAAACGTTCCTTTGAGAGATTATGTTTATAATAATTATTTTAGTCACATAATTGGATATATAAACAAACCTTCTGAACAAGATTTGTCTTTGCCTTATATTACAGGAATGCCTACCCTTGAAATTGGAAGAACAGGTATAGAAAAATCTTTTAATGAAAAACTTATAGGTAAAGCTGGAAAAAGAGAGATTGAAGTTAACGCATTTGGGAGAGAGGTAAGAGAAATTTCAAAAAATGATAGTATTAAAGGTTCTGACATTAAAATGTCAATTGATTCAAGGGTTCAGAAATACGTTCATGGCCAGATAAATAATCAAAAAGCTGCATCAGCAGTTTTAATTAAAATAGATACTGGAGAAATAATTTCAATGGTTTCAATTCCTGATTATGATCCTAATTTAGTTATTAAAAAACCCAATCTTGAATATTGGAATTCTCTTTTAAATAATCCTCTATCACCTCTTAATAACAGATGTATTCAGGGTTTATATTCCCCTGGTTCGACATTTAAAATTATTGTAGCTCTTGCTGCCTTATCTAAAGGAGTAATTAACGAAAAAGATCTTGTTAATTGTGAAGGCAAAATTGAATTTGGAGATAGGATTTATCATTGTTGGAAAACTAAAGGTCATCAAAATATGAATTTAGATTCAGCAATTAAAGAGTCTTGCGATGTATATTTTTATGAATTAGCTAAGAAAATTGGTATAGATTATATTTCTCAATTCGCAAAACAATTTGGCATTGGCGAAAAAACAGGAGTTAATCTAATAAATGAAAAAAATGGTATTAATCCATCAATAAAGTGGAAAAAAGATAATTTAAATGAAAACTGGTATGCTGGTGAAACATTGATCACAGCTATAGGTCAGGGATATATTTTAACTACACCTTTACAATTAGCGGTAATGACAGCAAGATTTGCAAGTGATGGTTTAATCATAAAACCTTCTATACAACTGCAAAATGAGTCAATTAACTTTGAGCAAATGAATATAAAAAAAGAACATTTTAATTTTATTAAAAATTCTATGTTCAAAGTTGTAAATGAATACAAAGGTACAGCATTCAAATCAAAAAGTAATATAATAACCTTCTCAGGTAAAACTGGAACTTCTCAGGTAAAAACAATATCATTAGAGGAAAGGGAAAGTGATGATTTTAGAAAAAAAGAAAAAGAATGGAAAAATAAAGATCATGCTTTGTTTATTGGATTTGCACCATCTAAAAATCCAAAGTACGCTTTATCTATTATAGTTGAACATGGTGGCTCAGGTTCATCAACAGCTGCACCAATTGCAAAAAATATTTTTAATTTTCTTCAAAGTCTTAATTTGATTACATAATGAATAAATTTTATAAATTTAATTTTTTATTGTTTATTACTATAATCATTATAGGTTTAATTGGTTTTTTTGCTTTATATTCAGCTGCTCATGGGAGTTTGGATCCTTGGGCTAAGAAACACATAATTCGTTTCTTTTTATCTTCATTATTATTAATATTTATTTCATTAATAAATTTAAAATTTATTTATAAATATGCTTATTTATTTTTTATAATATGTTTATCCTTATTATTGATTGTTCAAATATTTGGCACTTTGGGCTATGGAGCAAAAAGATGGGTATATTTACTTGGAATTAGTATACAACCTTCAGAATTAATTAAAATAGGAATAATTTTAGCTTTGGGAAAATATTATCATGATTTAAGGTATGATAGAATAGGTAAAATCAGTAATCTGTTTTTACCATTATTAATTATATTTTTACCTTTTACATTAATAATTTTGCAACCTGATTTAGGAACTTCTTTAATGATAGTTGTTTTAGGTGTCGCTATTATGTTTTCTGCAGGAGTAAAATTATGGAAATTTATTTTAGGATCACTTTCTTTAATTTTTATAGCACCTTTTGTTTGGAATTTCTTAAAGCCTTACCAACAAAAAAGATTATTTTCTTTTTTTAACCCTGAATTAGATCCTTTAGGCTCAGGATATCAAATAATCCAATCAAAAATAGCTTTGGGATCAGGCGGCATTTTTGGAAAAGGTTTTTTACAAGGTACTCAATCCTATTTAGATTATTTGCCAGAGAAACAAACTGATTTCATTTTTACATTAATAGGTGAAGAATTTGGATTCTTGGGCCTTATTTTTATTCTTATATTGTTTTTAATAATAATTTTTATATGTTTTTATATTAGCGTTATATCAAACAACATTTTTGGTAGAATTGTAAGTATTGGGATAAGTATTAATTTATTTTTGTATGTTTTATTAAATACATTTATGGTAACAGGATTAATACCTGTAGTTGGTGTTCCTATTCCTTTGATATCTCACGGAGGGACAGTAATGCTTTCTATTATGACTTGTTTTGGAATTTTAATGAATATTGGAATCAATAGTAATCAAAAAAAATTATAATAATTTAATGCTTGAAGTAAAAAATATAGATAAATTTTTTGGAGGAATTCATGCAGTTAATAATGTTTCACTAAAAGTTGAAAAGGGTTCTATAACTGGATTAATTGGCCCTAATGGAGCAGGAAAAACTACTCTATTCAACATAATTGCAGGAAACATAAAATCTTCCTCAGGAAAAGTTGAACTATCCAATGAAAATATTACTAACTTAGAAGCTCATGAATTATTTTCAAAAGGGGTTCTTAGAACTTTTCAAATAGCACATGAATTCTCAACACTTACTGTCTTAGAAAATTTAATGATGGTCCCAGGTAGTCAATATGGTGAAAAAATTATATATAATTGGATTAATAGTAATATAGTAAAAAAACAGGAAGAAGAAATACGAGCTAAAGCTATAGAGGTTATAAAGTTTTTAAATCTTTCACATTTAACTCAAGAAATTGCTGGAAATTTGTCTGGAGGTCAAAAGAAATTACTTGAATTAGGTAGAACCATGATGGTTGATGCAAAAATAGTTTTACTTGATGAAGTTGGCGCTGGTGTAAATAGAACTTTATTAAATGATATAAGTGAAGCAATAATAAGACTAAACAAAGAAAAAAACTATACTTTTTTTGTAATTGAACATGATATGGAATTAATAGAAAAATTATGTGAGCCTGTAATAGTGATGGCGGAAGGAAGTCTTTTATTCCAGGGTAATTTCAATGAAGTTAAATCTAATAATAGTGTTATTGAAGCCTATCTTGGAAAAGGTATCAAGAATAAAGAAAAATTATGAATTCTTTTAGTGGGAAAAATATGACTGCTGGATATGGAGGTGCTGATATAATTAAGAAATGTAATATAGAAGTAACACAAGGAGAAATAGTAGTTGTTATTGGGCCAAATGGAGCTGGAAAATCTACAGCAATGAAAGCTATGTTAGGTATGTTAAAATTAAAAAGTGGATCTATTTTATATAAAAATCAAGAAATAACTAAAATGTTACCTCAAGAAAGAGTAAAATTAGGGATAGCTTTTGTTCCTCAAACAAGAAATGTTTTTTCAGGAATGACTGTAGAAGAAAATCTAGAAATGGGAGCTTTTTTAAGAAATGATAATATTTATAAAACAATCAAAGAAATTTATGATCTATTCCCTGTATTATATGAGAAAAAAAATCAAAATGTAGGTGAGCTTTCAGGCGGACAAAGACAGCAAGTTGCTTTTGGTCGTGCCTTAATGACACAACCCAATATACTTATGTTAGATGAGCCAACTGCGGGTGTATCACCTATTGTAATGGATGATTTATTTTCAAGAATAATCGAAGTTGGAAAAACGGGTGTTGGAATATTAATGGTTGAACAGAATGCTAAACAAGCATTAGGTATAGCTGATCGAGGATATGTATTGGTGAATGGTGAAAATAGGATAGAAGGAAAAGGGGCAGATCTATTGAATAATCCAGATGTAAGAAAATCTTTTCTTGGGGGCTAATGTTATGACTGATTTCTTAAATGCAATTATTTTATTATTAAACTTTATAGTTGTTCCTGCTTTTTCTTATGGTTCACAGTTAGCACTTGGAGCCCTTGGAGTTTCTTTTATATATGCAATTTTGCGTTTTGCAAATTATGCTCATGGAGATTTAATGTCATTTGGTGCAATGTTTGCAATACTATTTACTTGGCTTTTTCAATCTTATGGTATTAATTTTGGTATTTTACCTACAGCATTATTAGCCTTACCTTTTTCGATTATAATTTGTGTATTTTTTTGTCTAATAACAGACAGATTTGTATTTAGATATTACAGAATAAAAAAAAGTTCTCCTGTAACTTTAGCAATGGTTTCTCTAGGAGTTATGTTTATAATACAAGCTATTGTAAGAGTTGTCATTGGTCCTGCTGATAGAAAATTTTTTGATGGTCAAAAATTTATTATTAAAGCTAAAAAATTCAAAGAAATTACAGGTTTAAATGAAGGATTAGCTCTTAAATCTACACAGGTGATAACAATACTAGTAACAGTAATTTTAGTTTCATTATTGTTTTGGTTTTTGCAAAAAACCAGGACAGGAAAGTCTATGAGGGCATTTTCAGATAACGAAGATCTTGCTTTATTATCAGGCATTAATCCAGATAGAGTTGTTTTTATAACTTGGATTGTTGTAGGGACTCTAGCATCTGTTGCAGGCACTTTATATGGATTAGATAAAAGTTTTAAACCTTTTACTTATCTTAATTTAGTTTTACCTATATTTGCATCTGCGATTGTAGGAGGAATTGGAAGTCCAGTTGGGGCAGTAGTAGGAGGTTATGTAATTGCATTTTCAGAAATTATGATTACTTATGCATATAAGAAATTTTTTATTTATCTTCTGCCCTCTAGTTTAGAACCTTCTGGATTAGTTCAATTACTTTCAACAGATTATAAATTTGCTGTTTCATATTCTATTTTAGTAATTGTTCTTTTGGTCCGTCCTTCAGGAATATTTAAAGGTAGAACATTATGATAAATAAAAATATTAGTGAACTGTTATCTTTATTTATAATGATTACTCTATTCTTATTAGTTGGATTTATTCAATCATGGTCGATGAGTATTACAATATTAAATATGTGTATTATCTCTGCGATTATGTCTATGGGAATAAATATTCAATGGGGATATGCTGGAATATTTAATGTTGGAATAATGGGTTTTACTGGTTTAGGCGGCCTCGCAACTGTTTTAGTTTCTTATTCTCCTGTTCATGAAGCATGGAGAGTTGGTGGCTTTGGGATGATAATAAGTTTATTTTTATTAATTTTAACAGTTGTTATAGTTTTTTTTCTTAATCGTATTTATAAAAATAATAAATACAAATATTTGATAATATCCTTAGCAATAATTGTAGGTTTAGTATTAATTAATTATTTTTATCGTCCTTCAGTCTTAGCTATTGAAGATGTAAATCCCGCAATATCTGGTTTTTTAGGTGGCTTAGGACTTCCCATATTATTTTCTTGGATTGTTGGAGGATTATTTGCAGCTGGAGTTGCTTTTATAATAGGTAAAATAGCTCTAGGATTACGTTCTGATTATCTTGCTATAGCCACTTTAGGTATATCTGAAGTTATAATAGCTGTTTTAAAACATGAAGATTGGCTTTCAAGAGGTGTAAAAAATGTTATTGGATTAAAAAGACCGGTTCCATATGAAATAGATCTTCAAGCAAGTGAATGGTTTATATCTTTTATTTCATATTTACACTCCGCAAAGCTATCAAAAATTAGCGAAGTATTAGAAAGACAAAAAGTTTTGGATCAACTAGTTATTGAAGGTTCTACTATATTTGTAAAAATATCTTATCTGATATTGTTTACTATTGTTTTATTATTTATTTTGTATTTGGCCAACAAAGCTCAATTTTCTCCTTGGGGTAGGATGATGAGAGCAATAAGAGATAATGAAATTTCTGCAAATGCTATGGGAAAAAATGTTGTTAAAAGACATCTCCAAGTTTTTGTAATTGGTTCAGCTGTTGTAGGAATAGCAGGAGCAATGATGGTTACTCAAAATGGTTTATTTACCCCTTCAAGCTATCTTCCATTGAGATATACTTTTCTCATTTGGGTTATGGTTATAGTTGGTGGAAGTGGCAACAATCTAGGTTCTATACTTGGGGGTTTTATAGTTTGGTTTACTTGGATTGAGGCAGCTCCTGTATCTCTATATTTAATAGAAATATTTACTTCTGGTTTAGATGAAAATAATAGTTTCAAACTTCATTTAGTTGATAGTGTTCCTTATTTTCGATTTTTAATTATGGGAGTGGTTCTCTTACTAGTTCTGAGATATCGTCCTAAAGGTGTTTTACCTGAAAAAGTGAGGCATTCATAAAAAAAACTCCAGCTAATAAGCTGGAGTTTATATAAAAATTTATTTTTTTATTGACGAACTTTAACTAAATCAAATTTACCGCCTGTTACTTCCATTTCTTTAAAAGAACCTGCAGCATCACCAAAAGTGCTAAGTTCAACATCTGTAGCTCCTTGGTAATCAACGTCACCTCCGTTAGCTAAAACTTCTAAACCTTTAGCTAGTTCACCTGGGAATATTTTAGTACCAGGAGCATTGGCAACCTTTTTAATATTTGAAACAATTGAAAGTTTATCAGCTGAACCACCTGCTTGCATAGCAAGTGCTATTAAGGCAGCAGCATCATAAGATTCACCTGCATAAGGAGCAGACGGATCTATATCACCAGCAATTGATGCAAATTTTTTAGCTCCATCAGAAACAGTTCCTGGTAAAGTACCAAATGAACCATTTAGATCAGATCCAATTGCATCTACAATTGATTGACCTATCATACCATCAGACATTACAAAAAGATCAAAAGATCCTGAGTCAAGAGCAGCTTCAATCATTCCTTTACCACCTTGATCTAAGTAACCGATGACAACTAAGGCATCTCCACCAGCTGAACCAAGAACACCAACTTCAGAAGAATAATCAGCCTTTCCATCTTCATGTGATGCAACAGCAGTTACTGTTCCTCCACCAGATGTAAATGATTTTTCAAAAACATCAGCTAGACCTTTTCCATAGTCATTGTTTGTATAAGTTATCGCAACACTAGCAAGACCTCTATCAAGAGCAACTTGTGCAAGAATTTGACCACCTTTAGCATCAGAAGGTGCTGTTCGGAAAAACAGCCCATCATCTGCAATAGTTGTTAATCCAGGTGAAGTTGCTGAAGGTGAAATCATTGGGATACCATTTGGAACAGCTACATTTGTAGTTATTGCTCCAGTAACACCTGAACAGTCAGCACCCATAATAGCTACAGCGCCATCATTAACTATAAGCTCAGCAGCTGCAACGGCAGCATCAGAGTCAACACAAGTTGAATCACCAATTAAAGGTGTAATAGTTTCACCACCAAGTAATGCACCTGAGTTAGACGCTTCAGCAAAAGCTAGTTTAGCTGAGTCTCTCATAGCTGGAGTAAGAGTTTCAATAGGTCCCGTAAAACCTAAAATAATCCCTACCTTAACTTCTGCTAGTGCGGCTGTAGAAAAAAAAGACATACCTACAAGAGCAGAAATAAATAATTTTTTCATATTTTTTCCTCCAAGAAATTTAAGTTTCAATTATATTAATATATATAATAAAACAATACTCTGATTTATATTCCTATTATTTTTTAAGAAATTAATAAAAAAATCAACTATTTCAGCTAATTATACATAAAATTAAATGAATTTTTATTATACTAACCTTAAATAAATAAACAAATTATATGATATAGAGCCTTTAGAATTTTAAAAATAAGATGAGCAAAAAATTGATAGGTATTATTGGAGGAGGAGTATGGGGAAGTGCTCTAGCTAAAACTTTAAGTGAAAATGAAGTTTTAATTTATGCAAGAGATGAAAATATAGTTTCTTCAATCAATAATTATAAATTAAATCCAAAACTAAAGTATGTTACATTTAATAAAAATGTAAAAGGTACAAATATTATAAGTAACTTGTATGACTGTGAATATGTTTTTATAGCCATTCCAACAAAAGAGATTAGACAAGTTATGAAAATTTATAAAAAAGATAATCTTAAACAAAATTTTATTATAGGATCTAAAGGAATAGAAATTAATACAAAAAAATTTCCTTATGATATAGTTAAGGAAGTATTAAATACAGAAAATATTAGTGTTTTATCTGGACCTTGTTTTTCTAGTGAGTTAGCTCAGAATATGCCTACTGCTGCAACTTTAGCAGCGCATAAAAAAGAAACTTTTGATGAATTAAATTCTTTATTCACAAATAAAAACATTAGACTATATTATTCTGATGATATTATTGGATGTCAATTAGGTGGAGCTTTAAAAAATATTTATGCTATTGCATCTGGAATATCAATGGGGTTAAATTTAGGGGATAATGCTAGAAGTTCATTAATTACTAGATCTTTTTCTGAAATGTCTAGATTTGCTAAATTTATGAAAGCTGATCCACAAACTTTGTTTGGATTATCTGGATTAGGAGATTTAATATTAACCTGTAATTCATTAAAATCAAGAAATACTTCTTTTGGTCAATTAATAGCAAGTCAACAAAAAATAAATATTTCAGAGCACATCAAAACTCAGGAAACAACAGAGGGTTATTATACTGTGCAAGCAGTTTTTGAAATATTAAATGATAATAAAATTAAAATGCCAATTGCTGAAGCTATTTATAATATCTTATTTAAAAAATGTATTATTAACGACGAAATCAACAATCTTCTTAATAGACCAACTACATATGAGTTTGATAATTAAATGCTAAAGATCAAACAAAAAAATTTTCAATTAAATGAAGATTGGATTAATAATGTAAAAGTTAATTTAAGTGCTGTAGAGAGAAGGACTTCTAGTTTAACTAAAAGAAGAACAGTAAAAAAAGAGTATCAAGTAGCCTGGTTATTAAAAGCAATAAATCTTTTGGACTTAACAACCTTAAGTGGAGATGATACTTTTGGAAAAGTGGAAAAATTATGTCATAAAGCTCTAAACCCAGTCTCTGAAATAGTAATAAGTAAATTAAATATCCCTTATAAAAGTGTAAAAGTTGGAGCTGTTTGCGTTTACCACGACTTAGTTTCCCACGCAAAGGAACTATTAAGTGGAAAAATTCCAGTTGCTGCAGTTTCTACAGGATTTCCAGCAGGACTTTCATCTTACCAAACTAGGAAAAAAGAAATTGTTAACTCAATTAATAAAGGAGCTGATGAGATAGATATTGTAATTAACAGATCATTTGTAATTCGCAATGAATGGAAAAAATTATATGATGAAGTAAAATCATTTAAAGAATGTTCTAAAGGAAAAAAAATTAAGGCAATTTTAGGAGTAGGGGATATTGGAACTTTAAGAAATGTTGCTAAAGCATCGCTAGTAGCTATGATGGCAGGAGCAGATTTTATCAAAACTTCTACAGGGAAAGAAAAAACTAATGCCAATTTAAATAATAGTTTAGTTATGCTTAGAATGATTAGAGAATTTTATGAGTATACAGGGAAAAAAGTAGGCTTTAAACCTGCCGGAGGAATTTCTACATCAAAAGATGTATTAAGTTATTTGATTTTAATAAATGAAGAATTAGGATCAGATTGGTTAAAACCTGAACTTTTTAGAATAGGTGCTTCAAGCTTGTTAATGGACATTGAAAGACAATTATATCATTATGTTTTCGGAAGATATGCAACTAATGATAAAATGGCTATAGCTTAAATGAATAATATAATAAAAAATTTTAAAAATCTTGAATATGGTATAGCGCCAGAAGATTCTCAAGATGTTTATGATTGGATTAATAAACTACCTAAACCAAATAATAATTTTATAGATGGTCAATGGCAAAAACCTACTTCTAAAAAAATATTAACTTCTATAAATCCAGCTACAAATAAAAAACTTTTTAGTTTAAATATAAGTAATGAAAGTGATGTAAATAAAGCAGTAAAATCTGCTAAAAAAGCTCATCAATTTTGGAAAAAATTGTCATCTTTTGAAAGATCCAAATATTTATATTCTTTAGCTCGCCTTATTCAAAAACATTCAAGATTTCTAGCAGTGCTTGAAACTATTGATAATGGTAAGCCAATAAGAGAAACAAGAGACATAGATATTCCCCTTGTCGCCAGACATTTTTATTACCATGCAGGTTGGGCAAAGAATTTTGATATTAATAAATTTAATTCAATAGGGGTAGTCGGTCAAATTATTCCATGGAATTTTCCACTACTAATGTTATCATGGAAAATTGCTCCTGCTATAGCTTGTGGAAATACTGTTGTTTTAAAGCCAGCGGAATACACTTCATTGACAGCTTTATATTTTGCTGAGCTTTGTCAGAAAGCCAAGCTGCCTAAAGGTGTGGTTAATATTATCACAGGAGATGCTTCTACTGGACAACATATAGTAAATAATAAGATAATAAATAAAATAGCTTTTACTGGATCTACTGAAGTAGGAAAAAAAATTATTTCTTCTACAGCTAAAGAAAATAAAAAATTGACTATGGAATTAGGAGGAAAGAGCCCATTTATTGTATTTGAAGATGCAGATTTAGATAGTGCTGTAGAGGGAGTTGTAGATGCAATATGGTTTAATCAAGGTCAGGTTTGTTGTGCAGGATCTCGATTATTAGTTCAAGAAAGTATTGAAAATAAATTTATTAAAAAACTTAAAAAAAGAATGCAAAAACTTCGTGTTGGAAATCCTTTAGATAAATCAATTGATATTGGTGCTATTGTTGCGCCTGTTCAATTAAAAAGAATTGATAGATTGGTAAAGGAAGGGAAAAAAGAAGGAGCTGAATTATGGCAACCATCTTGGTCTTGTCCAAAAAATGGATTATTTTATCCCCCAACACTTTTTACAAATGTTACTCCAGCTTCTAAAATAGCACAAATTGAAATTTTTGGACCAGTTCTAACATCAATGACATTTAGAACACCTTCTGAATTAGTATCATTAGCTAATAATACTCCATATGGATTAGCGGCAAGTATTTGGACTGAAAATATAAATTTAGCCATGGACATAGCTCCAAAAATAAAAGCAGGAGTAATATGGATTAATTCTACAAATTTATTTGATGCTTCATGTGGTTTTGGAGGCTACAAAGAAAGTGGTTTTGGCAGAGAAGGAGGATCTGAGGGCATTAGATCTTATACTTTAAATTCTCTTCCAGTTAGATCTAATAAAATCAAAACATCAAAAAATATTAAAAAAATTCCTCACGTGATAGATAGAACTCCAAAATTGTATATAGGAGGAAAACAAAAAAGACCAGATGGAGGATATTCTTTTCCAATATATAGTTATCATAAAAAAGAATTTATTTGTGATGTTGCAAAAGCAAACCGCAAAGATGTGAGAGATAGTGTTGAAATCGCATCAAAAGCTTTAGATAAATCAATGACTAATTTTAATCGTTCCCAAATCCTATATTATTTTGCAGAAAATCTTGAAAAAAGAAAAAATAATTTTGAAGATCTTTTAGTAACTTTAACAGGAGTATCTGAAAAAGATGCTAAAAAACAATTTTTGAAATCTTGTGAAAGATTATTCTTTTACGCTGCTTATGCAGATAAATTTGAAGGTGTTGTTCATAATCCTCCTTTGAGAGGTTTAACTCTAGGATTAAAAGAACATTTAGGAGTTTTATCAATTATACTATCCGATGATGAACCTCTTTTAAGTTTAGTAACTACAATGGCTTCTGTGTTTTCTACTGGTAATACACAAATTATTATTCCAGGTGAAAAAACAAGTTTAATTTCTACAGAATTATATCAAGTTCTTGATACTTCAGATATTCCAGATGGATATATTAATATTTTGACATCAAAAGAACATGAATTAATTTCTCCATTATCTAAACATGAAAACATAGATGGTATATGGTACTTTAGAAATTCATTTAAAGATCAAACAGAAATCATAAAAAGTTCTACATCTAATTTAAAGCGCTTTTGGTGCCCTAAAGAAAAAAATATAGATTGGAGTAATGACTCAAAGAATTTTTTAGAAGAATTTTTATATCAAAGTACCCAAGTAAAAAATATATGGATACCTTACGGTGAATAATTTATTTAATCCTTATTGCAAAAACTCTAAAGAATTCATAAAAAACATAAAAGATTGGAAGAATTTTGGAAAAAAGACGCAAATAGATAAAATAGAAGGTGTAAATAGATACACTAATGAGTTTTGGACATCCAAGCAACGCGCATCACATAGCATTCATGAAATAAGTTATCGCGCTTGTTTTAAAGCACAATTGCCTAATTTTTTTATTACAAGGTTAACTAATGAAAGAGATATGATTTATGATCCATTTATGGGAAGAGGAACAACTTTAATAGAAGCAGCTATTAATGATAGAAATTGCATTGGCAATGATATCAATCCTTTATCTAAAGCATTAGTTCTTCCTCGATTAAATCCTCCATCATTGTTAGAAATTCAAAAAAGATTAGAATTGATTCATTTTAATTATAAACTTAAAATTAAAAATAAAGATTTATTAACTTTTTATCATTCAAAAACATTAATAGAAATAGAAAAGATGAAAAATTATTTTAAGAATAAGCTACGAAATAAAAAGTTTGATAACATTGATAATTGGATCAGAATGATCGCCCTCAATAGATTGACCGGACATTCCAAAGGTTTTTTTTCGATTTATACTTTACCACCAAATCAAGCAGTTTCTGTTGAAAGTCAAAAAAAAATTAATAAAAAAAGAAATCAAAAGCCAGAATACAGAAATACTAAAAAGCTTATTATTGAAAAAACTAAAAGTTTATTAAGAAGTGGGTCAATTAAAAAACCAAAAATTATAAAAATTTATAATTATAATAGTTGGGAAACTAAGAAAATTGCTAATAACTCAATTGCGTTAACTGTAACCTCACCACCTTTTTTAGATATTGTTGATTATCAAAAAGATAATTGGCTTAGATGCTGGTTTTTAGATTTAAACATATCAAAATTGAAAATTTCACAAATTAAAAGAATTGATCAATGGGAAAATTTTATAAATAAAACTATTGTAGAGTTGGAGCGCATTACAAAATCTAAAGGGTACTTAGCTTTTGAGGTTGGGGAAATTGGAAAAGATAAAAAAGAGTTAGAGAGATATGTTATAAATGCTGCAAAAAATACATCTTTTAAATCGATATGTGTTTTAATCAATAAGCAAAATTTTACCAAAACATCTAATGCCTGGGGTATCAAAAATAATTCAAAAGGCACAAATACAAATAGAGTAGTAATTTTTCAAAAAAAATGAAATCAAAATTTTTAACTTTAATAAATGAACAATGAAAACAATTAGCATATTAGGTATTTATGTAGCAGATTTAGCATTTTTTGCTGATTCAATTCCTGTTAAAGGTGAAACAATTTTAGGACAGGATTATGTTGTAGGTCCAGGAGGAAAAGGATCAAATCAAGCAGTTGCAGCAGCTAAAGCTGGTGGTAATGTAAAATTTATTTCAAAAATTGGTGATGATCAATTTGGAAATATGGCAATAGAAATTTATAAAGAAGTAGGTGTTGATTATACTAATGTAATTCAAACAAAAAAATTTACCACTGGCACTGCAGGAATTTTTATAAATAAGCTTTCAGGAGAAAATGCAATAACTGTAGTGCCTGGGGCTGCAGGAAAAATTATAACAAAAGATATTGATATTTCTACAATAAAAAACTCTTCAATTTTTTTAACTCAACTTGAATTACCAATAGAATTGGTTGAGTATTCATTGGAAATTGCAAAAAAAAATAATGTAACAACTATTTTAAATCCAGCTCCAGCAGTAAAACTCAATGACAAAATTTTGAATTTAATTGATTATTTTACTCCAAATGAAACTGAAGCAAGTTTTTATGTTAATCATGCAATAAATTCAATTGAAGATATTAAAAAAGCATCACTATCTTTGTTAGATAAAGGAATTAAGAATGTAATTATAACTTTAGGTGCAAAGGGTTCATATTATAAGAGTAAAAAAGAAGAATTTTTGATTAATGCTTATGAACCAAAGGATAAAGTTATTGATACAACTGGAGCAGGAGATGCTTTTAATGCTGGCTTAGCAGTAGGTTTATCAGAAGGCTTAAGTATTAGAGATTCAATTAAATTTGCTAATGTTACAGCAGGATTATCAACTACAAAAATAGGAACAGCAAAATCAATGCCAACAAGATCTGAAATTGATAAATGTTTACAATTAATATATGATTGAATTATGCAAAAATTTCTTGAAAGATTATTGTATTTTTGGGCTGCAATTACAGCAATTGGCCTTTTAATTGCAGTTCTTTTTTGGGCTATTAAAATAGTTATATATATAGCATTTATTGCATTATTTGTTGCTATAGCAGTAACGGCATTTTATCATTTTTATTGGGTTGATAAGTAATAGAATAGCCTTATCAAAAGTATGAATAATAATTATATTTTTTATGATTTTGAAACTACTGGAAAAGGAAAAAAAGAAAATCCAAACTCTTTTGGCTTTAAAGCAAATTGGGAACAAATTTTACAAGTTGGTGCTATAGTAACCAATGAAAATTTAACTCCTTCAAATAAGACTTTAAATGAATTTTGTAGATTGCGCACTTCTATTATTCCTCAGCCTGGAGCCTTATTAACTACAAATAAAACTATACAAGATTCAATCACTGCTAAGCTTTCTTCTTATGAATTAATTTCTCTTATCAATAAAGTTTTTTTAGAATGGAAAGATAATTCTACAGATTCTATTTTTATAGGTCACAATACGCTAGAATTTGATGAAACTGTTTTAGAGTATAATTTGTTAAACAATCTTTACTTTCCATACATAACTAGACCAAATAGAGGAGATACACTCAATTTAGCAAGAGGGATGTATGGTTTAAATCCTTCATTAATAAGTGTAGGAAGTAATGCAAAAGGCAGCCAAATTTTTAAACTTGGAGTATTAGCTGAACTAAATAACCTAGGCCAAGAAAATGCTCATGATGCATTATCAGATGTGCGAACAACAATATCTCTAGCTAAATATATTTATGATAATGATATTGATGTTTGGAAAAATTTAGAATTAACTATGAATGCTGAAAAAGCAGCAAATTTCATTAATAATAATAGAGGTTTTTGCTGTATTAATTATTGGTTTGGAAAAATTCAAATCCAAGCATTATCAATGGTATGTGAATCTCAATATAAAGGTTGGTATCATACAATTGATTTAAAACATGATCCTGAACCCATTATAGAAAGCAATAATGATGAATTTAAAAAAATTATAAAAAAAAAGAACAGATATGTAATTTGTAATAAAAATCCAATTTTATTTTCTGGAAAACTAGCTACACGATATTCTCCTTATGATAATTTAGGATCAGATCTATTAAATGAAAGAGCTAAGAAAGTTTTTAAAAACAAAACTTTATCAGAAAAATTTAAATATATGGAACTTGATAGGCAATTAGAAAAGGAAGAAATGTCATCTCAAGATAATATTTTTCCAGAGAGTAAAGCTAACATGTATCTAAGTTTTGGCCAGCAAGATGTTATTAGATCTTTTCATCAGCAAGATAATTGGAAGGATAAATATAAATATGCTCTAATGCTGGAAGATCCTAGGGCTAGTTTTATTGCCAAAAGATTAATTTTTGACGAAAGCCCTGAAACTTTAAATGAACGTGATTTCAAATTTATTCATCAAGAATTACATGATAGATTAGTTATTAATCAACATAGACCATTTACTACTATTCCAGAGTCTATGAATTATGTAGATACAGAATTATCTAATATAGAAGATAACAACGATACTGATAAAGAAAGCAAGATAAAAACTTTGAAAGATTTTAATACTTATTTAATTTTTTTAGAAAAATATTTTTCAAACAAAAATGCAGAACCTCTTAAAAAAGGTAAGGATTTGTTAAAGCAAATATTTGGATAATATTATGTTTGATTTACAATATATTATATTAGGTATTACCCAGGGTATTACAGAATTTCTCCCCATTAGTTCTTCTGCTCATTTAATTTTATTGTCAAATTTATTTAAATGGCAAGATCAAGGTTTAATAAATGATATTGCAATCCATTTTGGCACTCTTGGAGCAGTTGTATTTTATCTTAGAAAACATTTAAGTAAAATTTTAATAAATTCAATTGATGTTAAATTACAAAGTAATTATTCTTTAAAAATCGTAGTTGCTACTATACCTGCTGTAATAGTAGGATTTTTTATTTTTATTTTTTTATACGATAATTTAAGAAACTTATATGTTATAGCTTATTCAAATATTTTATTTGCTATTATATTATTTTTTGCAGATAGATATTCCATTTCAAAAAGAAAATGGTCAGAAATAAGTTTTTTAAAATGTTTTTTTATAGGTTTATGTCAATCATTTGCTTTTATCCCTGGAGCAAGTAGGGCAGGAGTAACTATTACAGGAGCAAGAATTTTAGGAATAAATAGAGAATCATCTGCTATTTTTTCAATGATATTATCTATACCTATTATTATAGCTTCTATGACTTTGATTTTATTAGAAATATATCAATCAAATCAAATATATTTAAATTTTAATAACACAATTATATCTATGATCATTTCTTTTATAACAGCTTTAATATCTATTAATTTTATGATGGCGATTTTAAAAAGGACAAATTATAATATTTTTATTATATATAGAATTTTACTTGGCTCAATTATTCTGATATTATTATATTAATGAATAAAATCTCAGGTGTTTTTTCTGCTTCATTAACTCCTTATAATGAAGATTTTTCAGTTAATAATAAGATGTTGTTGGAACATTGTAATAGTTTAATAAAAAAAATTGATGGTATAGCTATTTTTGGAACTACTGGAGAGGCTAATTTACTTTCAATTAATCAGAAAATTGAATCTTTAGAGTTTCTTATAAATAATAATTTTGATTCAAATAGATTAATTCCAGGCACAGGATTAAACTCTATTAAAGATACAATATTTTTTACTAAAGCAGTTTCTAAAATGAAAGTTAAAGCTGTTTTAATGCTTCCTCCATTTTACTATAAAAAAATTAATTCAAATGGTTTAATTGATTATTATTCAAGAGTTATTGAAGAAGTTGCTGATAATAATTTAAACTATCTTCTTTACCATATCCCTCAAATGTCTGGGATTAGTATTGATTTGAATGTAATTGAAAAATTGATTAGTAAATTTCCAAAAAATATTATTGGTATTAAAGATTCTAGTGAGAATATTGATAATATGTTGAAAATGATCAAAATTTTTCCTGAATTTAGTGTTTTATCTGGGTCAGATTCTTTAGCCCTTAAAGCTGTTAAGCATGGAGGTTCGGGAGCTATTACTGCTGCTGCTAATATTGCTGGTGAATTATTATCTTTTATAGTCAATAATTGGAAAAAAGAACCAGAAATTGATAATTTTTTTGAATTTCAAAAATTAATTGAAGATATTCGTGCAGCGATTTTTAGCGGAGAGCCTATAAGTACATTGAAGGCTTTTTTATCTGTAGATCAAAATAATCAAGAATGGAATAGATTAATGCCTCCATTGTCTAATATAGAAAGCCCAGAACAAAATACTGCTGTCAATAATTTAATTGATCTAAGTAAAAAAATGAAAAATTTACTTTCTTAACCTAGAGTTAAAGTAGTTTTTAGCATTTATGGCTACAAATTTTTGAACTGGTTTAAGAAAAAAAGAAAAGCCTATTATATCTGTAAAAAAACCTGGCGTAATCAAAAGTAATCCAGAAACAAGTAAAAAGATTCCACCTTTTATTTCTTCGGTAGGGAAAATTCCTTGATACATATTTTTTTGAGCATTAAATATTAAACTTAAGCCTTGTTTTCTAACAAAGTAAATTCCAGTAATTGCAGTTAATAAAATAATTAATATAGTATTAAATATTCCTATCATAGATCCGATGTATATAAATATTGTTATTTCAACTAAAGGAATTATGATAAAAAGTAAAAATATCACTTTTTAAATTTTTTCACTAGATTTGTCATCAAATATACTTTTTTCAATTC
>CETH01443812.1_pt1 | contig 33047 bp, 29 predicted proteins | sample 361461 | NCBI WGS metagenome assembly CETH01 (sample SAMEA2622695, study PRJEB7988) | marine metagenome | isolation source: saline water (ENVO:00002010), including
GCTGATTACAAATCAGCTGCTCTGGCCAACTGAGCTACAATGGCAAAAATCAAAAAGCATATAGCACAAAATCCTAATTAAAAAAATTAGTGCCTAGTACAGCCTATTAATATAATTATAGTTTATTTTTTAATACAAGAGGAATTTAGAGTTTTTTTTATTTTTTTAAACTTCTCCAAACAGTCCCTTCGGGAGTATCTTCGATTTCTATACCCTTTTTTCTCAATTTATCACGAATCTGGTCAGCTTCAGCAAAATTCTTTTTAGCTCTTGCTGCATTCCTTTCCTTTATCAACTCTTCAATAAAATCAGAATCTAAATTATCTTTGGAAATTTTTATACCCAGCCAATCAGAAGGATTTTTTTGAAGCAAACCAATAATATGGCCTGATGACAATAATTCTTTTTTAAGCCTAAGTTTATCTTTAAAATCTACAGCCACTGAAAGCTCCTTGGCTATTCTATTCATTTCAGCAAAAACTTTAGATGTATTCAAATCATCTCCTAGGGCCTCTAAGATTTCTATAGGGACAGAATTTACAACATCTTCATTACTATCTATTACAATATCCTTACAGACATTAAGGACTCTATAAAATTTATCTAAAATCTTTTTAGAATTAATAAGAGCTTTATTACTAAAATTAAGGGTTTGACGATAATGCCCAGAAAGCAATGTAAGTCTTAATACTTCACCATCATACTTTTTCAATAAATCTCTTATATAAAAAATATTATTTAAAGATTTAGACATTTTTTCTCCATCCATATTGAGTAATGCATTATGTAGCCAATATTTAACATAAACTCTAGGATTATGATCTTCATCACAAGATCCGCAGCTTTGAGCAATTTCATTTTCATGGTGCGGGAAAATTAGATCCATGCCGCCTCCATGGATATCAAAAGGCAATCCTAAACTTTTCTCAGACATCGCAGAGCACTCTAGATGCCATCCTGGCCTACCATATCCCCAAGGAGAATCCCATCCAGGCTGATTTCCAGTACTAGGCTTCCATAAAACAAAATCCCCAGGATTCCTTTTATAGCTTGCAACTTCTATTCTGCTGCCAGCTAATTGCTCCTCCTGTCTCCTGCCTGATAATTTTCCATAGCTTTTATATTTAGAAACATCAAACAATACATGGCTAGAGGCCTCATACGCTCTTCCATTTTCAATATTTTTTAAAATTAATTCTATCATCTCTGGAATATGATCCGTTGCATGAGGCTGAATATCTGGCGGAATAATATTAAGCGATTCCATATCTTCATTATATATTTTTTTATATTTTTCTGTTAGAGTAAAAATAGGAACACCTAAATCATCTGAAGCCTTAATTATCTTATCATCTATATCTGTTATATTAGAAACATATGTTACCTTAGGATACAAAATTCTTAAGAGTCTAACTAGTAAATCACTAACAACAGCAGGACGAGCATTACCAATATGCGCATAATTATACACTGTAGGGCCACATGTATAAATACGAATATGACTACTATCAACTGGTATAAATTCTTCCTTAGAACCACTCAGCGTATTAAAAAGATTTAATTTTACCATAGTATTATTTTAATGCTAATTTAATTATTTCTAAAATTAATAAATCATATGTCGTCTTGCTAGAACTAATACAAAAATCTTTAAATTCTTCATTATAAGCTTTTGGGAGCAAGCTTGTATCAGTTAATCCAGGCAATGTATTTATTTCCAATATATATACCCTACCATCATCAGCCAATAAAAAATCAACTCTAGCATAATGCTGACAACCAACCAACTCATATAAAGTTTCTGCATATTCTTGAATTTCATCTTCTAACTCTAAATCGAGTATTGCCGGAACAATATAACTACTACCATTTTTAGCATACTTTGATTTATAATCATAAAATTCACCATTAGGAACAATTTCTACTATTGGCAATGCAAGACCATCAATAATGCCAACAGTTAGCTCCCTTCCATTAATATATTCCTCAATAATAATCTTACTAGAAATCTCTTTGCACTTATTAATACTTGTTAAAAGAGAAGACTTATTAGATTTATTATCCAAAACAGACATACCTATAGAAGATCCATCATTTGCAGGCTTAACAACACACGATTCCCCATATTCAGCTAATAATAAAGATATATCCAATCTGCTCTCATCCAAATCCAAGAAAGTCCATCTAGCAGTAGGCAATGCATTTTTTAAACATATTTTTTTAGTTAAATTTTTATCCATTGCTATTTTTGATGCAGATGCATTTGAGCCAGTATAATCAATATCATTCTTCTCTAAAAAGGCTTGAATAGTTCCATCTTCACCATCGCCTCCATGCAAAGCAATGAAAACTAAATCTATGCTATTGGAAATAATAAAATCTAAAAGAGCATCAAAGTTATTATTAAAATCAAAACTAAAAAGATTTAAATCTGGGAATGAAGATAAAACTTTCTTAACAGCCTCTCCTGTTTTAAGAGACACGCTACGCTCACTTGAAGTTCCACCATATAATAATGCTAAATTAAGATTCATTTTTACCGATTTGATAATATTCAAAACCCAATTTATTCATTTTATCTGCTACGTATTGATTTCTTCCATCAAAAACTATAGGATATTTAAGTTTTGACTTAATCAAATCAAAATCAGGACTTCTAAATTCAGGCCATTCAGTAATTAGTATAAGTGCACAAGAACCATCTAAAACATCATACTTATTCTGGCAATATTCAATACTAGCAACATTTTTAAAATAATTCTCTTTTGCATTATCCATAGCTTCTGGGTCATAAACCTTGATATTCGAGCCCAGTTTTACCAACTCTTCAATAATATAAATACTTGCAGATCCTCGCATATCATCCGTTCTAGGCTTAAAGGATAAACCCCATACTGCAAATTGTTTTTTATCATTATTATCCTTAAAAAATCTATTAAATATTTTTTTAAAAAAATATTTTTTCTGATAAGTATTAACAGCATTAACTGACTCTAATATACTAGGCTTATAATTATGTTCTTTAGAAAAATTTATAATAGCATTTACATCTTTAGGGAAACAACTCCCACCATAACCTAAGCTTGGATATATATAATTATAACCTATTCTATTATCACTCCCTATACCCTTTCTAACCATATTAATATCAGCTCCAACCTTTTCAGCTATAATAGACATTTCATTAATAAATGATATTTTTGTAGCAAGCATTGCATTTGCAGCATATTTTGTGAGCTCTGAACTATAAACATCCATAAAAATTAATTTTTCATGATTAGTGGAAAAGGGCTTATACAAATCTTCTAAAATCGACTTATTATCATCATTATCTAATCCTATAATAATCCTATCAGGTGAATTAAAATCATCCATCGCTCTACCTTGTTTAAGGAATTCAGGATTATTCGCAATATCAAAAGATATCTTCTTTTTTCTAATCCTAATTTCTTTATCAATAATATCTCTAACTTTATATGTTGTACCAACAGGTATAGTCGACTTTGTGATAACAATAGTTTTAGATTGGATATATTTTCCTATTGCTCTTGCACAATCATAAACAAAATCAAGATTAGGGCTACCATCATCTTTCATCGGAGTTCCTACCGTTATAAAAATAATGGATGCTTCCATAATAGATTTTTCATAATCGGATGTAAAAAATATAGACCCTCTACTAGATGATTCAGCTATACTTTTTGACAAACCTGGCTCATATATTGGAATATCATTATTATTTAATGATTTTATTTTATCTTTATTAATATCAACACAGGTAACTATATTACCCCTACTAGCAAAGCATGCAGCTGTAACCAATCCAACATATCCAGAACCAATAATTGTTATATTCATAGTTTAATGACCTAATTCAATATAGTAAATATAAATAAATAATTGGTTTATATAACCAAAATAAAGGTATATTTAATTAATAAATATAGGATATAAAATATGAAATTATTAAAAACATTTTTCGTCTTATCTTTCTGCCTAATTTTTGCTGAAGAATCAACAACCCAGAATAAAAAAAACTTAAAAGATTTATTCAAGGATTGGAATCTTGGTATAAATGGTCACATTGGTCAAATATCTCCAATAACTTCAACAGATAGGTCTGCATTTAACCCCGGTAGAAATATTGGTTTATCAATACAAGCACCAAAACCAATTAAACTTTTTAAACAAAATTTCATATATGGAGTAACAATTAACTCTAGTTTATTAACAGGCAATACAGTCCCAACAAAAAAAATGAATACCATCAGCTTTGACCTTGAAACAAAATTCAAAAAAACTCCACTTGATTTTAAATTTGGATTCGGGGTAACAGATGAATCCATCTATGGAATTGCAGGTAGTGGTACAATTGATATCATGCATAAACTATCTAATATAAATGATAAATTAGATTGTTCAATAGGTATTCGTTTTCAACAAATTTTTGATGTAAGTGATAATTGGAAAATTGAACATATACACAGTTTATATGGAATATTTATAAATATTGGTAAATCTATTAAATTATAAATTAATTTAAATGATGAGTAGTAATAAAACTATAGGCTTTACATGCAGCGCCTTTGATTTACTACATGCTGGTCATATTATTATGCTAAAAGATGCAAAAAGACAATGTGACTACCTCATTGCGGGATTGCAAACAGATCCTACAATAGATAGAAAAGAAAAAAATAAACCAATACAATCATTAGAAGAACGAAAAATTCAACTCCAAGCAGTTAAATATATTGATGAAATTATAATTTATAGTTCTGAGAAAGAACTATATGAATTAATAAAAAAAATTAATCCTGATATAAGAATTCTTGGAAGCGATTACATCGGTAAAGATTTTACAGGTAAGGATTTAGATATACCAATTTACTATCATAAAAGAGACCACGATTATTCGAGTTCTAATTTAAAAAAGAACATCCATCAAAGTTTTTTATAAACTTTCCACATAGTTTTCAATATAGTATTTAAATCAGAATATTCAGGACTCCAATTTAATATTTTTTTAGCATTATTAGAAATAGAGTAAAGCTCGGGAGGATCGCCTTCCCTTCTACTAACAAATTGATAAGGAATCTTTTTATTTGTTATCTTCTCCGCCATTTTTATAATATCCAAAACAGAATAATATTGGCCTGAAGATAAATTTAATATTATTCTATTTTGACTATTCAATAAATCAACTGCCTTAATATGCGCTTTAGCTAAATCATTTACATGTATATAATCTCTATTACAGGTTCCATCTTTAGTATTATAATTCTTTCCATAAATTTCTACTATTTTACGCTTACCTAAAGCAGTTTCCATAACGATAGGCAACAAATTAGCTACTTTACTTTCAGGGATTACCACCCTACCATTAATATCATAACCTGCAGCATTAAAATATCTTAGGCAAGAAATATTTAACCCCTTTAATTTATTATACCATAATAATTGATTCTCAATACATAGTTTAGTATATCCATAATAATTAATTGGAATCAATGGATGTTTTTCATCTATTGGCAAATAATCAGGATTCCCATAAACTGCAGCTGAAGATGAAAAAATAAAATTCTTAACATTATTAATTACACAATTATTAATTAAAGAAATAGAATCGATTATATTCCTATTTGAATATTCTATAGGATTATCCATTGAATCACTGGCAGCTTTTAATGCTGCAAGATGAATAACACAATCAATATTTTTTAAAGCACTACGAATAACCTTTAAATCAGAAAATGAGCCATTAATAAAATCTGCCCTATCATCTATATTATCAATAAAACCAGAACTTAAATCATCTAATACACGTACGTTATGACCTCTATCACATAATTCATAAGTTATATGTGACCCTATGTAGCCCGCACCTCCTACTACTAATATATTATTCATTTTTCATCCTCAATGAAAATAAAAATCGTATAGTAAAAATAATTACTAGAATAAATATTACACTATATATTAAATCAATATTATCCCTTTTAAAATATGAGAACAAAGCTATAATACTTATTAAAACATTTAAAAAATATAATATTATTAATGCTTTCCCCTTAGAAATCCCCGATAAAACTATAATATGATGCAAATGATTATTATCTGCTTTAAAGATAGATTTCAATCTATTTTTAATTTTATAATCATGCCTATCATTAAACCTTTTAAGCATGACAAAAATAACATCAAATGCAGGTAGACCTAATATCATAATAGGGATTAATATAGATAATGAAAATGTAGTTTTTTGGGCATAGATTAATGAGAATACAGCAAAAAACCAACCTAGAAAAAGGCTACCAGTATCACCTAGAAAAGTATTTGCTGGAGGTCTATTATGTATAATAAAACCTAATAAGCTACCAATTAAAATTATCAATGGATACATCTCTTTTAATTGTAATCCAGATAGCAAACTAAGACCTATAAAAGTTATAGTAATTATAATTGAAACACCGCCAGCTAATCCATCTAGTCCATCAATTAAATTAATTGCATTTAGGATACCAATTATATAAAAAATAGTTATAAAAGAACTAATATATATATTATAGTTAAAAACATCATATAGTGGCCACTGGATACTTTGAAATTTTGGTATTCCAACTACTAAAATAAGAGCTGCAATAAACTGAAACAAAAATTTATCTCTAGGAATCAAACCTTTTAAATCATCTATTAAACCTGTTAAAATAATTATCAAGGATCCAATAAGAATTAATATAATTTCATTCAATGGTAAATAAATTAAATGCCAGCTAAATAGCCAAGATAAAAAGAATATAAGAAAAAATGATATTATAATACCTAAACCACCAACAAGAGGAGTATCATCATTATGAAATTTTCGATAATTAGGCTGATCTATTAGATTTAAAGGCTTAGAATATTTAATTAAAAATTTTATTATCATATAAGTACTTAGGAATGATACTAATAAATAAAATAATAATTTATTATCAACTAATATCATCTTATAATTTCTCTAATATTTCAACTATACGATAAGATGCTTTTCCATCCCATCCTTTTGGGACTTCGTAGGAATTTGATATTGAATATTTTTTTTCTAAAAATAAAGATAGAATATTTTTTTTATTTACTCCAGCTAAATGATTTGTCCCAATTTTCAATGTAATTGGTCGCTCTGTGTTTTCTCTTAATGTATAACAAGGTATTCTCAAAACTGTAGTTTCTTCCTGGATTCCTCCACTATCGGTAAAAACAACTTTAGAGTCTCTCATAATATGTAAAAAATCAAAATGAGATAGTGAATCTAACATTTTAATATTTTTAGGAATTTGGAGTTTATATTTTTCTATTATTAATTTTGTTCTAGGATGAACTGAAAAATATAGTGTTAACTCTTCAGATATAATGCTAAGTGCATCTAAAATCTCTGCTAAAGAATCTACATTATCTACATTAGATGGCCGATGTAATGTAACCAATCCATAATCATTATTATTAAATTTTTTTCTTTCTTTAATTTTATTAAGTGCAAAATAAAGTGAATCAATCATTAAGTTTCCAACAAAATAAATTTTATCATTAGAAACACCTTCATTATTTAGATTCTCCATAGCATTATTCTCAGTTATAAAATAATAATCAGAAATAGAGTCTGTTACTAATCTGTTAATTTCTTCTGGCATTGTTCTATCAAAGCTTCTAAGACCTCCTTCTACATGAATAACTTTAATATTCATTTTCTTAGCAGTAATAGCACAAGCAAGTGTTGAATTAACATCTCCAACAAGCAAAACAAAATCTGGTAGAAAATCATTACACACTTCCTCAAATTTAACCATTATTTTTGCAGTTTGTACAGAATGCGATGAAGAACCAACTTTCAGGCTATATTCAGGTTTTGGAATTTCTAATTCAGAAAAAAAGATATCTGACATTTTATAATCATAATGTTGGCCAGTATGAACAAGTCTTGAAATAATAGATTTATTATTTTTCAATAATCTCATAATAGGAGCTATCTTCATAAAATTAGGTCTTGCTCCAGCAACAATTAATATTTTTTTATTTTTTTTCAGAAATAAAATCTATCATTTTCTTAGCTAATTTAACCCTATTATAATTATTAATCACATAATTATATCCATTCTGACCAAATGAGTTTATAGATTTTGAATCTTTAAGATTATTCAACTTATTAATAATATTTATTAGAGAGTCTTCATTCTCAGGTTCAATAATTAAACCACATTTTGAATCATTAATAATATTTTTAGATTCTCCCTCAACACCTAAGATAATTGTTTTTTTCATTCCCATAGATTCAAAAATCTTTGATGGTATTACTTTTTTAAACACATCACTTTTTTTCAAATGAATTAAGTTAGCAGATATAATCTGATTAATATTAATAATCTCTTGCCAAGGAATACTATCAAGGATTATAACATTATTTAATTTGTTAGAAGACACTTTTACCTTTAATTTTTCTTTTTCAGCACCTTCTCCAATAATTAAAAATTTAATATTTTTATTATTAATTTTTTTTGCAGCTTTAATAATAATATCTAAACCATGTGCCATTCCTATAGTACCTATAAAGCTTACAATAAAATCTTTTTTACATAAATTATATTCTTTCTCAATTATATCAATAGTTTTGCTAGGAGGAATTAAATTTTCAATTTTTATACCATTTTCTATAACAAGAATTTTATTTTCATCTATATTATATTTAACTAAATCTTGTTTAAATGAATTAGTAACACAAATAATAAAATCCGATCTTCTATATAGAAAACGAGCTACTTTATATAATAAATTAACAATAATATTTTTATCATTCATTGCACCAACAGCAACAATAGACTCAGGCCATAAATCTCTTATTTCTAATATAAATGGTTTTCTTCTAAATACAGAAATCAACCAACCTGATATAGCTGTAAAAAACTGAGGAGAAGTAGCAATGACAATATCATGTTTTTTAATAAATAATCCTGCAAAAAATGAAGTAAACATAAAGCTAATATAATCTAAAATTCTAAAAACAAACCCTTTATTAGCAGCTATAAAAGTCCAAACCCTATAAATATTAATACCATCCAAATTCTCAGATTGAAAAATTTTATTTTTATAGCCCTTAAAAACCTTACCTTTAGGAAAATTAGGGACTCCTGTGATAATTGAGACTTTATGATTTAATTTTAACCATTCAATCGCATGTTCATAGGTTCTCTTTGCTGGAGCATTTTGCTCAGGATAAAAATTATCTGTTATAAATAAAATTTTCATACTATTTCAATTCGGGTTTCTAATTCACTATCAAACTCTATTATAATAACTTTTGACTTTATTAAAGTATTAAATTCTGGTGCATACATATAATTATCTAAATAAAAATTATCACTACCTATTATTTGGATACTACATAAATCTGTTATAATTATGTTATCTTTAATCTTAACTTTTATATTTGGATGTAAATGTAAATATGCCTTTGATTTATAATTTGATAAAACTTTGTCAAAAATTTTCAAATTATTATTTTTAAATTGAAAGTGTCTAATATGTTTTAACTTATTTTTTTTATAATTCAATTCTGCTTTTATTTCATCCGTTCTATCTAATATGATTTTTGCATTATTTCTATTTGCCACTCTAAAACTTGACCAAGTTTCTAATTGTTCAAAATTCTTAATCTGAACAGTATTATGTGATTTTGTTAATCTTTCAAGGATTCTCCTACTACCAAAATCATATGTTGAAGTACCTGTATCAACAATAAAAGGTTGATTTTTAATATATAAAATAAAACTAAATATATCGCTATGTGCATGCCCTGGCATATAATGAGCTTTTATACCACCAACATTCATAATGCATTCATAATTTTTATTTTTATATATCCTATACCCACTCTCATCTAATTGCATAGAACTTATATTTATATTTAAACTTTCAGAATAGGATATTAATTGATCAGTAGATGGATATACATTAAAAGCACTATCATTAAATAAAGGTATATCTCCATTATTAAATGTAATTTCACTAAGACAACTAATAAGCATACTGGAAGCATTTTCTATAGAATTCAACAAAGACTTCTCTCTATTTAATAATTCATCTGATAAAGACTTAGTATTTTGATCCATTAAAATAAATTTATTATTAGACATTAAATTAAAACTATCTAATAGCCTATGTGCGATATGCTGTTGATACATTGGGCTTAATTCAATATGATATCCATCATTTAGAATCTGTTCATTGATTTCTGTCTTTAATATGTTCTCAGCCTTTAAAAACAATCTATCATCTCTAAAAAAATAAGCACCAAATAATAAAGCAAAGCCATTTTCCAATAAATGATTTGCCCTTAAATCATATTCTATATTTCTGTATAAATACTCTAGTTGTATCCTAAGATTTTTTAAAAATGAATTAATAATTTTATTAGAAGAATAATTACTACCTAATTTATGTTCTAATACTGGAAAAACTTTAATCCAAGAAATAACTCTATTTGATATTGCATATGAGTTCCAATTATCTTTATAAAAATCTACTGTGCCAATTGGATTATACACTATCCAAGATTGTATATTCTTTATAATATAGTCTGCATACTTTTTATCACCTGTTTTAAAATAAGCTCTTGCAACTTCAATAAGATAATTCTGATAATTTAAATTAAGCTTCCATAATCTTGTGCCCTTATTGAGTTCAGGATTATTCCAATCTATATCTACACCAAGGTCCTTATATACATTCAAAAAATTATACCTATTTTTAATAATATCATTGGGGTCAAAATTATAATTAATAATAAACGAATTATTTAATTTTATATTCTTAATAGATAAATATTGTGAACAATTAGATTGCAACATTTTATAATAATAAGAAGGAAAAAATGAAATAAATTTTCTTTTTATTTTATAATAAATATAAAATAAAATTTGATAAGAAGTTAGATACTTAACAGTATGATAATAATAATATATTTTATTAAAAATTAGATTCACTCCAATTATTATAATTATGTTTTAAGAATATTTCATTATCTTGTTTTATATATTTAATCAAAATATCCTTTAAATATTTATGCATAATAAAAAATTGTCTTCCATCATCTTTATTTTGAGTTATGCTTTTTTGATTATAATAGTCAAAATTATTTATAACCTTACATAACAATTCTATATTATGCACTGTTGCTGATCCTCTATATTTATATAAATCTTTATTAAAAGCTAACTTCTCCCTTAATAGGACATTACCAGTATCAATACCCGAATTTATAAAATGAATTGTAGTATATGGAATAAAACCATGTATTAGAGACCATTCTATTGCATTCATCCCTCTAAATAAGGGCAAAAAACCTGAATGAGGATTAAGCACACCTTTATTAGTAGACTCAATAAGACTCTTTCTTAAAATTCCTCCTCCTGAATAAATAAGCAAATCAATATTATTATCATTATTAAAATTAATTGCCTTATAATTATTAAGAGAATTTACTTTTATATGTTTAATATTATTATCACTACAATAACTTGAAATAGTTTTATAATTATTAATTCCTATTTTATTAGCATAATCCTGGATTGCAGATATCTCATTAGATAAATATGTATTATTTTGTGATAAAATATATGTTAATAACTTAGCTTTAAATGTTTTCCATCCATATTGATATAAATATAATTTCATTCGTGACAATTGAAATTCTTTAACTTGTAGGCATCCAACTACCTCATGCCCATTTTTAATTAATTGATGTATTGTTGCTATTGAATGCAAACTTTTATTATAACCTGCGGTTACGACTATTTTCATAATTTCAATTTATCCTTTATCTTTTCATAAGAATAGTTTTCTAATAGGATTGCATCAATAAAAAATTTAGTTGACCAATTAGGCTGCCTAAAAGGAATATATCTTCCAAAATAAGGCTGAGAACCCTTTAATCCTCCTTTTTTAAGGAATAAAGAATCATGCATTGGCTGTGTTTTGCATATATCATCTAATAACTTAGATGAAGCATTGACAAAACGAATATCATCATTATTATTAAATATCTTCAACCATATAATACATAGCTGTGCCTCTCCCGTTAAACATCTATACCAATTAATAGATTTTAAATCTTCATAATATGCTCCTCCAAGCCTATGATCAATCTCATATTTTCTTAAAAAATAATATGCTAAATCATAAGCAGTATCCCAATAATCAGACCTATCAAGAATTAAAGAACTTTCTAAAAAACCTCTAATGGTATAGCATATAGTATGCAAAAAAGCATAATCATTCTTTTTAAAACCTGCATCTTTTATAAAATGATTTTTTTTTACTTTAGATAAAATATTATCTAATGATTTAATAGCGGAATCTTTAATAATATTATTATCTGTTAATTTAGCAACTTCTAACATAGGCCATGCAACACGTGTATAATAGCTTGGCGAAAATTCTTTATAATATTGATATTTTATCCAATCTCCACTATCTTCTTGATTATCAGATAACCAACTTGCTGCATTATGAGCAGCATCAAGAAATTTGTCATCTTTAAAGTAATTTGAAGCTGCAAGCAATCCAATAATAATTTGAGCAGTATTAAAAATACTTTTATTTTGTTTATTATTAGGGTATAGACCTCCACAGAATGAGCCATCCTGATTTTGTATAGATAATAACCAATCGGATATATTAATTATATTCTTTTCTAAAAATTCATATCCATCAATTTTTGACAAACTAATTAAAGTTGGTATAATATATCCTGTAGTTTCTGGATAAGGATTAGACCAACCATTGATAGGATTGTATATTCTTGAATAATAAGCGCTACTACCCCTTGTTTTTTGATTACTATTAATTAAAAAAAGAGCTGCATTATTTAAATTTTTTTCCCTATACATCTTATTATTCCTATATATTATTTATAACAAATTTTATTTTACCATTAGGGGTTCTTGGTATCCTATCATAATAAATTATATCATATTTAAAATCATCACCTAATTTTTCTTTAATTTCATTTATTAACTTTTTTTCGGTACTACTACTATAATTAGTATCTTTAACTATCCTAAACTCAGCATAACCAGACTTTTCTTGAAATATTTGAGATTCAATGACATCAAAAATATTTTTAAACAGATGGTCTAATCTACCTATTTTTAAACCAGATCTCAGTATCAAATAATCTTCATCCCTTCCTATTATTTCCTTAACCACTCTGCTTTTTCTTCCGCAAATACATTTAAAATCAGAATCATATAGAGTACATGTATCACCAGTATCATATCGAACTAATGGAAAAGCTTTATTATAATAAGATGTACCAATAATTTTATACTCATCTGTATCTTCTATTTTAATTAATTCAACATAAGAATAATTTTCATCAATATGATATATACCTGCTTCACATTCTGAAATGTTAACCACTCCTTCAGTTAAACCATATAAATCTCTTATTTTACAATTAAAAAAATTTTCAATATTATTTCTTTGATAATCAAATAATTTTTCAGAACTACAAGTTATTACCTCAATATTCTCAGATAAGCCATTTATTTCTTTTTTTCTTGCTAAATTTACTAGATAATTCAATGTTGATGGATATCCATGAATCCATTTTAATTTACTATCTGAAATTTTCTTCAAATATAAATCTACAGTATCTTTATTAATATGATATTGAGAAAATATTATTTGCTTTAGAGGATAAGATTTAAACCAATATGGTGACTTTGATAATTTTAAATCTAGTACAGGCTGACCCATAAAATAAGCACACCATGTATTTAACTTTATATTATGCCTATTTCTAAAATTCCAAAATATTGCCCATTGATGATTAATAAATTCTTTGCTTACAGGAAATTTTAATCCTGAACCAGTGGTTCCACTTGTAAATAAGTATTGATAAATATATTTTTTATTAATAATAGAATCATAATTCTCTTTAATATATTTTTTATTTGAAATTTTATAATCTAATAAATTAGATTTAACTTTATAATGTTGATTATCCTTTATTTGATTATTAAATAAATCAATTTCAAAACAATGCTTATCTAAATAATCAGTATTATTATAAACCTTTAGATTACTATAAAAAGATTTATTATATCTTATTATTTTTAAATAGTAACTATAAATATTTATTATTAAGAACTTTAATAACCTTGGAGATTTTAAATATATATATTTAATATTCATTTACTTTATTTTTTATAAAAATACGTAATTAATTATTTTAAATTATATTTAACTAAAAAATTAATAAAGGAAGTTCTGAAAAAGTTAAAATAATTTTTTATGTTTTCTAATATTTCTGAATCACTATGCTTATAAACTGGTATTATTTTTTTATGATACCTATTCTTAACAAACCATTTTTCATATTCTAAATTTCCCATACCACTAAATATAGATTTTTTCAATAAGCTATTAAATGGTAATGATTCAGTTTTAATAAAAGAGACTTTATTACTGATGGAGTCATAATTAAAAAAATGGCACTTATGATCACCTTTATTAGAAAATTCAAATGCTAATTGAAGATTACAAAAATCAGGAAATTTTAATTTACCCTGCCTATATATATTTTGTCTGAACATCCAATTTCCTAAACTATAAATGATTGGCTTATCATTATATATTTCATAACCCTGGACCCTATGCGGATGCAATCCAATAACAGCATCACAACCCAAATCAATAAGATTATGAGCTAAATACCTTTGAGATGGCATAGGATATTGTTCTAATTCATAGTTCCAATGGAACATACATATAATTGAATATTTTTTATATATATTCTTATATTTTTGTAATTCTGAAATAACATATTTATTAATTAATGGATTAACACCCTCAGATTTTTCTGATGCATATTTACAACCAATTATTGACCATCCAAAGCCAAGAACAATTAGCTTTTCTGATTCAATAACTAATGGCTTTGAGGCTTCATTAAGATTACTGCCTGCACCAAAACTTTTTAAACCCATTTTATTTAAGCTATTTTTAGTTTCTTCGAAATTATTATTATCGAATATATGATTATTATTTAATGCAATAGAACATTTAATTTTTGAAGATAATTGTTCTATAGCATCAACTGAATTAACTACTAAATTATCTTTTAAATAGATTGAACTTTTATCTACCAATGCTCCTTCTAAATTGATAATCCAATTTTTATTAGATAAATTACTAGGTATTTCTAGTTCTATAGCATCTTTAAATGGTAGTGAAGTATCTCCTGTAAATATCATATTAAGCCTATAGCTTTAAAAAGTTTTGGATACACTATATCAGAATCAAATACATCAAAATGTTTAAGTGCATTTTCTGAATATTTCATATAATTATTAACATCTATTTTTTTAATTGCTTCATATAACGCATTTGTATCTTTTACTGGGATTAGAATACCTGTTTTATTATTAACAACTATTTCGGATATTCCTTTTAAATTTGTTGCAATTACAGGCTTACCTATAGAATAAGATTCAATGATTATACCAGGATAACCCTCACCTGGATGGAATGAAGGTAATAAAACGATATCATAATCATTTAATATATCTAAAACTTTATCATGCTCTATAGACCCCATATAATTACAGTTCTTATGTTTATTTATATATCCATTTTTATATTTTTTATCATATATAAAACCAAAAAAATCAAATTTGTAATCACTAGGTAATAATGAAGCAGCTTCAATAATATTATCAACTCCTTTTGTTTCTTTTATATGAGATATAAAAGCAAATTTTTTAGAAAATATTTTACTTTCTCTTTCATCAGCTTTATTTCTAACATTTGGGAGCCAAAAAAAATTATCCTTTTTAATTAATATTTTATTTAAATAATTAATTATATATTTTGTTTCAACACATATTATATCAGTATACCTTAAACAAAATAATAAAATATTTTTTTTAAAAAAATTAGATTGTTCAAATAGGTCTATAAAATTACCTCCAAACATTCTAAAAATTATTTTTTTATTTAATAATTTAGAAACTAAGAAAACTAAAGGATACAAATAGAATGCTCCATTTCTAGAACAATTAACCATAATCATTTTTGATAAGGGAATTAAAAATATTGATTTAAAAAAAACAACTAAATAATTAATAATGAATGAATATTTAAAGCCCATACGATTTGCTGATATGAAATAAAATGATATTTTACTTTTAGATAAATAATCTAATAAATTTTTCATTAGAATTGTAGTACCACCAAATGTATTTGGTCTATTTGGATATGGGATAGAACCTATTAATAAGATTTTTTTAATTAACATTATTAATATTCTTTAAACATAATTATCAAACATAATATTTGTTCTTATAACTTTAGCAGGAACTCCCGCAACCATATTGTTACTTTCAATATTTTTAACAACTACACTATTAGCTCCAATTATCACATTACTTCCTATTTTAATATCTCCAAGAATTCTTACACCCGATGAAATAAATACTTTATTACCTATTACAGGAACATCATATATTTTAGATTTTCCACCAATAGTAATTCCCTGTCCAATAATACAATTATTTCCTATTTTTGCACGAGCATGAATAACAACCCCTATACCACCATAAGCAAATTTTGTCCCTTTCCCAATCTCAACAGAAGGAGGAACACTAGAATTAAATAATAAAAATTGCAAATAATAAATTATTTTAGGTAATAAGGGAATCTTAAGTTTATATAAAAAATGGGCTATTCTATAAAAATATATCATAAAAATGTTCTAAATATACATGCTAAATAATACGTTAATATCTGTTGGAATGTATGTATTCTTTGGTTCCAATCTATTATAATTTAATATTTTTTCACCTAATATTTTATAATCATTAACTGGCACAATAAAACCATTTTCACCATTGATTATTAAATCAGATAAATAGTTTATACAATCAGTTACTACAATTGGCTTTTCTAAATATAAATTTTCTAAAACAGTATTAGGCAATCCTTCCCATCGTGATGATAAGACAAATAAATCTGAATATTTATAATAAGAATAAGGATTTTTTACAAAACCTTCAAAGAATATAAAACTATCTAATTTTAACTTTTCAACTAATTCTAATAGTTCTTGCTTTAATCCTACAACATCATCTCCTAAAATATATAGCCTAAAGTTAGGATTTTTTTCTATTACTATTTTAAAAGCTTTAATTAATACGTCATATGCTTTCTGATCAATAATCCTTCCTGAAGCAACAATATTAATATAATTATGATTAAAGGGGTCTTGACCACTATCAGCAGATTTATCAATAAAGTCATAATCAATAGGATTATAAATAGTAAAAACATTTTGTTCTAAAACATTATAAATTTTAACTATATCTTTTTTCATCTCATCCGTTTGTGCAATAATTTTAAAAGCATTTTTATATAAAAAACTAATAATTTTTAATTTTATACTAGTTAATTGTTTATTATTAATTAGTAAACTTGGCATATTAGGTTCTCTAGCTATCACTTTAACTTTATTTTTAGTTAAAAATGAAGCAACTAAAACAATAATATTCATTCTATGAGTTGTTGAAAAAACTACATTAGGATTAATTTTATTAATTGCTTTTATAACTTTAAATAAAGAGTATCTTGTTCTTTTAATATTCAAGTCTATAATATGAATTTCATTAGTTAAACAAGAGTGCAAAGGGCCTTGCTTATTTAAAAGTAATAAAAAAATCTTATATTTTTTAGAGTCAACTTGATTAATAATATTAACCAAAACTCTTTCAGCACCACCTCCTATTAAATTAGGTAATGCAAATAATATTTTTTTTCTTTTATTCATATTAATTTCTTCTAAAATTGAGAGACCCTAAATACATACTAATTATTAGCCAATACATTCTTTCAAAGATTCTAACCATTGCAATATCAAGAATTAGTGTAACAATCAAAAAAAATACAAATATATACTTATCATTTATTACTAATTCTTCTTCAATAGAATTAACAGCTTTAAGATTTTTGAAAATTGAAAAATATATCGAATAAAATAATATAAATCCAATAATGCCATAATTAACTAATAATTCCAAAAAATTCATATGAGAATATGTAAAATCAACACTATTGAAATATCTAAACCCATCTGCACCCCATCCTATAATAGGTCTTTCATAAAATAATCTTAATCCATCTTGAGCTAATGCATAGCGGTGGAGTTCTGTTAATGATACCTCACTATAGTAAAAACTCTCAAAAAATCGATAAAAATATTGAGAATTAATAGTATATAAAGCAAATTGAGAAAGAATAAATAAACCTATTATAAAATAAAATACTTTATTTAAATTGCCTATTTTCTTTATTGAAGAAAAATAATAAAAAATAATAATTAAGATTGTAAAGAATATCCCTTTTCTTGATCCAGTATTAATGATTTCAAAAAAAACTAAACCTATAGCACTAAAAATTAATAAATATTTTATTATATTATTAGGCTTACCTATTTTCTGTAATAAAAAAATAAATGATATATTAATAAATAATGCATATAAATTTGCATTACCTAAAGTTCCTTTATGCCTATCTATTGTTCCCCATTCAGTATATTGAATATAATTATTAGATATCCAAATTTGAATAAATAATGATAGTATAAACGACCATTTAATATATTCTGATGATTCTGGATATTTTAAGCAGATATTATAAACGATCAGAGATAAAATAAAAATGAGAAATGATGTTATAAAATATCTAAATAGTTCTGGATGAATAAACGCAGATATAAGATTCCAAAAAATAAAAATACCAAAAATAAATAATGAATAATTAAATTTAATTTTAGGATTACTAAGAATAAAGCTAATACAAAGAATTAAACCAAGTAGATTAGGTATCCAACTAAATTCCTCAACTCCTCTAAAATTAATAGATGTAAAGGAATACAAAAAAAGTGACGAAAATAATAAATTTGTTATTATTGAATTCATAAGGTATTAACAATATCTTCAATCATAAAATCTTCTGGTTTAAAAAATCCTTCTATCCAATTTAAGTTATCATCCCAATATCCTGGACATGGATAATATACATTTTTATTAAAACCATAGCTAATTTCTACAAGCAAGGGATTATCTGATTGATCAAATACATAATCATAGGCCATACAATTAAAATTTAGTTTCTTTGATATATTAAAAGAAATTTCTATACACCTTTGATCAAACAAATCCTTACTATATTCTATACTACCACTACCAGATGCTCTAAAATCACCTTCCCTCACGTTCCTTTTAATTCCAAAAGCTCTTTCACCAATTACAATAATTCTTATATCACTTTTATTATTAGGAATAAAATCTTGAAAATAAACATAATTTTTTTCATTACCATATATAATTTCAAATTTTGTAGGAATTATAAGTCTAGCAACCCCCTTTAAAAAACCTAAAATACTTTTTAAATCTTTATCTCTTTTAATATGCCATATCCTATCTTTAAATAAAGCCTTTCTATCTAATGGACTATGGCCTTTACCAAAAGACTTACTTATAAGCTGAATAGCATCAGATTGAGAATTAACTAATTTAACATTAGAAGATCCTGCTCCTGTACTAAGTTTAAAGACAATAGGAAAATTAATTGTATTAGACCATTGGATAGCATCTTCTCTATTAAAAAATATATGGGTAGGAATTAATGGAGCATTAATAGATTCTAAAAGTGATTTCTGTGCAATTTTATCATCATAATGAAACATTGATGAATAATTTGGAAATACCGGGATACCTAACTTTTCTAAATATTTAATTACCTCTTTAGCTTTAACATGTTGATCAAATTGAATATGTGTAAAGTGCCACATTAAAGCATTACAATCTTTTAAATCATTAAAAATATTTTCACTCAAGCAATCTACAATTTTATATGATATATTATTTTCTATACAATATTCTATCCATCTATCACTAAAGCTATTTTTATTATGATGAATAGCTACTTTATTTTTAATAAAATTCATTATCTATTTTACCTTTATATATATGTATATAATTAATATGAAATTAAAAAAAACACTAATAAGAGCAAATAATTTTAAGCTAATTATTACATCAGAATAAAGATAGTATCCTAAGTATATTGAAAAAAATCTAAATAATAATAAAAACAATTCATAAATCATAAATTGCTTTTGTAAACCAAGCAATTGAATCGAAGCAACCGCAGGTGGATTAATAAATGCAAACAATAACCAAAATATTAATATTTGAGCATATTCACCTGTTATTAACCATTCATTTCCAAAAACAAATACAAACAAACTAGGTAAAAAATTCCATACTAATAGTGTAATTGGCAAAGATATAAGTAATAGTGCAATTGTTGTTTTATTAAACAGATTAGATATATTTTTTTTATTATTAATTAAATCAGCTCCTTCTTTATAGAATATTTGTCTTACTGAATCTGATATTAAAACAATAGGAATTCTAAGGGTACGATGAGCTAAAGAATAATAGCCAACAATTATAGGACCATAAAACAATGAAAGTAATAATAATATACTATTTTGTGAAATTGCATTTAAAAAAGCACTAAAAGCTTGAAACTTTGGAAATCTAATATAATTTTTAGCTACTACTAACAATTCATTTTTAATAAGATCTCTAAAAGTATTAATTAATATTTGATAATGTGGAATAATTAAAAATAGTAAACTGATAAATGAACCAATAATCACTCCCCACAATAATCCAAAATTTTCTATACCATAATGATAAAATAATATCTGTAATAGAGTAACAATTATTGATCTAAAAATTTTAATAACAGACATATACTTATATTTTTTATTTCTATTATTATATTGATTAATTGATGATATTATAGATTCAATAAATATACCGAATGGGATAAATAAAAAAATTATTTTTAAATTAAAATTTTTAATAAATAAAAAGGCTATTAATAAAGATAAGAAAAAGAAGAAAATATTTATAATAATTGATAAAGCCAAAAGATTTAATGCTGTCTGCCTTTCATCAGGCAAAACTATGGCTAGCTCATATTTACCCGATGAAATAGTCCAAAATATACCAACAATACTTAAATATAATGCTAATATACCAAAACTTTCAGGATTATATATCCTTGTAAGAACAGGTGTTCCTAAAAATAATATTAATTGAGAAAGAAACGTTCCTGATGATAAAGTCAAAACATTGTTTATGAATTGAGATTTAAACAATATATTTAATCAGATGAATTATCTGCATAATAATATTGATAATAATTATAATAGTAACCAGCACCATATGAATATTCTTCAGTCATAGCATTCATAACGACACCTGAAACTGCAAAATCTGTTTGTTCAAGAGCGGTTACAGCACGATTAAATGCACCTTTCATAGTAACACCTGCTCGTACAACCATAACAAATTGATCTACATATTTCATAAGAACATATGGATCTGTTACCGCAATTAAAGGAGGTGAGTCAAATAATATTATATCAAATTCTTCTTTATATTTATCTAAGAATTCTTTCATTTTAGCAGAATCTAATAATTCTGATGGATTCGGAGGATTAACACCAGATGTAACTACACTTAAATTATCTATATCTGTAGACTTTAATATATTAATATCTGTATTACCATCTACTAAAAACGATGTTAAACCAGGAGTTTTATCAACTTTAAAGACCTTATGAATAACAGGTTTTCTTAAATCTGAATCTACCAATAAAACTTTCTTTCCTAAATTTGCATAAGTTATAGCTAAGTTTGCAATTGTAGTAGTTTTTCCTTCACCAGGACCAGAGCTACTGACCAAAATAACTTGGCATTGATTAGCTTTATTTTTTGATGTATACATTAAGCTTGTTCTTAAACTTCTATATGCTTCAGATATAGGAGATTTAGGATCTTCATGAGTAATTAATCTTCTTTGCAATTTTTCAATATCTTTGTTTTTCCTATGGTATATTTTTTTAGGTTCACGATTATTTTTTCCTCTTCCAATTGCAGGGATTATACTTAATACTGATAAACCTCGTCTTTCTATCTGTTCAATTGATTTAATTGTATTATCAAAATATTCAATAATTATGGCTACAATTACTCCAAAACTAATTCCTAATAAAATACCAATAGCTATATTAATTTTTTTATTCGGTTTAATTGGAACTTGATTAATAGTAGCTCTATCTACAATTCTAATTTTCCCAATTTTAGAAGCTTCTCCAATCCTAGCTTCTTCTAATTTTCTCCTCATAAAGCTATAAGTTTCAGCATGTATAGACCTCACTCTCTCAAGCTTTGTATATTCAAGAATTTTTTTGGGTAAATTAATAAGTTTTTGATCGTATGAATCAACTATTCTTTTATATGAAACAGCTTTTGATTCCAATCCAGATTTAATGGATTGTATACTTATCATACTATCTATTAAAGTCTGCCTAAATAATATGGGATCTGCAACAGCTATACCATTTTCAATAAGCTCTCTAGTTTCTTCTCCAAGCTTATCCTTTAATAAAGAAATTTTATTTTTCAAATCTGCAACAGCAGAATGTTTATCACCATATTGTGTCTGAGTCGTTATTAATTCACTTTCCTTCACTATCAATTCATTTCTTAATGCAGATAGTCTCGCATTAATTGTGCTATTAACTTTGTCTACTAAATTAATTTCATCTGAAGTTAACTGTTTATTTAAATAATTCTCTCTCTCCTTCATTATATTTATTTCTGCTAAAGTATTATTATAAATAGTTTCAAACCCTGTTAAATTTTCTAGTAATAATGCTGAATTTTCATCAAGCCCAAATATTTTTTCATCTTCTTGAAATTTTTTCAACCTTTGTTCGATTTCATTAAGCTCTAATTCTTTTTGATTGAGTTGATCTATTAAAAAAACTTTTAAATGGTTCATCTCACCTGTTGCCCATTCTAAATCACGTTTTTTATAGACATCTATAATAGTATTAACTAAAATAGCTGCCTCTTCAGGACTATTGCTAGTTATAGATATAGATATAGCGTCAGTATTTCTTTGATTTGTTACTTTCATAGAAGATGAGAGAGCTAGAATATATTTATCTATTAAATTTTGGTCTAAATCTGTCTCTAAATTAATTAAATCTTGATATTTATCTAATAAACCTAATGTTAAATATTTTCTATATTTTCCAGGCTCATATGGCCTTGTTCCTAATAAATATAGATTATTACTATAATCACTTGATAGTAATTGGTTTATTGCTAATTCTGCTGTAGTTCTTGATTTTAATATTTGAATTTCATTCTCTATATAATTACGATTTGCGCCTAAATTAAAATCAAGCATTGACATTGATTTTTGATCTTCGCTAATCATTATTATGCCAGTAGATTCATACACATATTTTGTAATTAAAGTAAAATAAACAGATAAAAATATAACTATAGAAAAAATTATTGATATAATTTTAGTATGTTTTTTTAATGCAAAATATAATTCTTCAAAAGAATATCCATCATCTTTAAGGGTTGTATTATCTGGTTTATTTATCATTAAGAATTAATCTGTTCTTTCTAATGTAAGTGCAACATTTAATATACCTAGCAATACTGCTGGCAAGGATGAACTAAATAAAAACCTTGATAAAACTTTCTGTTCAATATAGATTGTATCCTTTGGTTTCAAAACGACTAATTCTTTAAATGATGAATTTGAATCAAAGGATTCATTGAGGTTAATTATTTTTTTCGTTCCGTCATTACTATAAATAATAATTTTACGTAAATTAGAACCATTCAAATAACCTCCAGCTATAGATAAAGCGCTCATAATATCAATTCCATCATAAACTAAATATGTACCCGGAGATTTAACATGGCCTAATATATTTATATTCATTCTAAGAACACCATCATCACCCGCTATATATTCTTGATTAGATATATATATATTCTTTGAAAGAAGATTATTCGAATAGGAGATACTACAAAAAACAAATGGCACTAATATAAATAATAATATTTTTTTCATTTTTCTGACCTATTATCTAACGAAATTTACCTTTAATTATATCCAATAAACTATTCTTTTGTTTGTTTTTCTGAGCTTGAATTATTTCAATTTTTTTTCCCAATAATAATGACTCAGCATTTTCCTTTAATTGATTTACTAAATTAACTGTATATATTTTTTCTAAGCAATTATATGCATCTAATAGACAAAAGTTTCTTTTTTTATTATTGTGTGCATCTGAACCAATTATATGAATACCATAATCATTAATAATACGATAACTAATTTCTTGAGTTTTTTTACCGAATAGACCTAAAACACTACCTGCATCTAATTGTAATATATAATCTTTTGAAATCCATTTCTGTAATTCTTCTAAATTATTTTGAATAAATCTATATCTTTCAGGATGAGCAATAATAGGAGTAACACCTTTTAATTGTAATTCGAACAATACTTTTTCATATCCAATTGGGAAAATATTAGTTGCGAACTCAATGAGCATATACTTATTATTACCAATTGTTAAAAATTTATTATCTAAAATATCAACTAAATTAGGTAAATAAAATACCTCAGCTGATAAATGTAATTTAATATTAATCTCTCTTTTATCTAATTCAAGTTGAAGTTTTTCTAACTGATCCTTTAAAAAAGAATATTCTGTATTTTTTTTATCCATTTTAGGATGCTGAAAATGTACTGTATTAACAACATCAGTTATACCTTGATTGGCTGCATATTCAAGCATAGAAATACTTTCATCAATTGTTTTAGAACCATCATCAACATTGGGTAGTATATGATTATGAAAATCAATCATTGAGAATTATATTTTTCATACCAAGTCACAAATTGATTCAAACCATAATCAATATCAATTTGAGGTGAAAAATTAATTAATTTTTCTAGCTTACGACAATCCGAACTAGTATTTTCTACATCACCTGGCTGTTTAGGAAAATTCTCTATAATAGCCTTATTATTTATTAGATTTTCCAATTTTTTAACAAAATCAATCAAATTAATACTATTATTACCTCCAATATTTAAAACTTCACAATATTTATCATTATTTTTAAATTTATTAAATAATAAAAAAATTGAATGAGTTATATCATCAATATAAGTAAATGCCCTTTTATGCTTACCTTTATTATATATTTTTATTTTTTTTCCATTTGATATAGCTTTTGTAAAGCTATAGTATGCCATATCAGGACGACCCCAAGGACCATAAACAGTAAAAAATCTTAGTCCAATACTATTTATTTGATACAAAGAAGAATATGTATGCGCTATTATTTCATTAGAAATTTTTGTAGCGCCATATAAGGACTCAGGCTTATTACATAAATCATTTTCATTTAAATTTTTATCATTATTACCATAAACAGAACTAGATGAAGCATAAAAGAAAGATTTAATATTATAATCTTTACAACACTCTAGAATATTGACAAATCCAGTAATATTAGAATTAATATATAAAAAAGGGTTTTCTAATGAGTATCTAACACCTGCTTGAGCAGCTAAATGGATTACATGTTTAATATTATTTTTTTTAAAAATATCAGATATTTTTTTATCCGTTATATCTAATTTATAAAATATAAAATTTTTACTTTTAGATAATACATTTAATCTATCTTCCTTTAATTTTGTATCATAATAGTTATTAATATTATCAATGCCTATAACATTATATCCTGAATTCGAAAATTTAAGCGCAATATGGAAACCTATAAAACCAGCACACCCTGTAATAAGAATATTATTATTCATAATATTAAATAAAAATTAATTAAATATGTTATCTTCACTATAAATTTTATCCTAGAACTGTTGTATTATAGTTATATTTTTTCTTTGCATAAATTGTTAAAATTATATTCCATAATATAATACCTGTACAGTTAGCATATGCCAATCCAATTATTTCATATCTAGGTAATAATAAAAATGATAATAAAATACTTATTAACAAAGATATTGCTATAGTTTTAATAACTATTTTTTCTTTACCCGTCATAATTAGACTTAATCCTACCGGACCACAAAATGAATTAATCAAGTTAGCAAATACAAATATAACCAATACATCTGATAATATAATAAAATTCTGACCATATAAACCTAAAATATCATCTCGAAATAATAACATAGGGATAGTTAAAAAAATAGATATTAAAAAACCAAACCTTGCTCCTAGAGTTAAATTATTTTGAAAATTTTTCATATTATTATTCAAATAATCTTCTGATAATTTAGAAGCTAAAACTTTATTAGTCGTTGATAATCCAAAAGATGTAAGAAAAGCAATATTTATAACTGTAGTATAATATCCAACATATTCTACTGAATAGTAAATTGACAATATTAGAGGGCTAATTTTGGACATAAATAATAATAAACCTGATAATAGCATAAAATTATATGAACTAAGCATCCATTTCTTAATCTCATATTTAGGTTTTATATTATAAAAAATAAATAAATTTCTTTTTTTTATAGAAATAATCAAAAAAGATATAACATATCCTATTAGTAAAATTTTAAATAATAAAGTAAGGCTATTTGTATAATAATTAATTTTACCATTTATAAAAAACAAAATTATAGAAAAAAATGGAGGAAATATATGAAATATCAATCTTGAAGATATAGTTTTATTTAGCGCTTGGAGCTGGAAAGAAAATAATTCTACAATCATTCTAATGATAAACCAAATAGTTATATAAAGAAAGCTCAACTGAATATTAGAATAATTACTATATATAATAAAGGGGAAACATAAAATACATACTAAAAGACTAAATAAAAATGTTCTTAAATAAGAAAAATAATAAAAACCCTTTAATTTACTTTGATCATTATCAGATAATATTATTGGAATTTTTTTTAAAGAAAAATTTTCAATACCAAACTTTGCCAATATACTTAAAATTAAAAATAAATTTGTCACGAAAGAAAAAAGACCAAATAAATTATCTCCAAAAAATCTAGCTATAATAATATTTTGGATTAATAGCAATAAAGTCCCTATACCAGTAAGTATAAACGAAAACATGCTATGATTTAATATAAAATTATTTTTTTTGATAAAAGTTTTTAATAGTAGAAATTATTATATCTTGATTATCCTTAGATAAATAAGGGTGCATTGGAATACTAAGGATAGTATTACTTACATCATCAGAGACTTTATATTCTCCAAATGATACATTTTTATAAATATCTAACGTATGAAATGGCTTATCATAAAATACAGCTGTAGGGATATTAGCATCATTAAGTATTTTAATTATTTCTGATCTATTACTTAAAACTTGAATTGAATATTGAGCCCAAGCAGAAAGATGATTAGTTCTAACGTATGGTATTTTAACATATTCATCTAAATGGTTATTATAGTATTGAGCAATATTATTTCTTAATTCTAATTCTTTATCAAATATTTTCAATTTATGCAATAAAATGATTGCTTGAAAAGTATCTAGCCTACTATTTAATCCTATTCGAACATTATCATATTTATCTATACCTTGACCATGTACTCTAATAGATCTACAAATTTCTGCAAGTTTTTGATTATTTGTAAAAATAGCTCCACCATCACCATAACATCCCAATGGTTTAGCTGGGTAAAAAGATGTTGCAGCAACATCTCCAAAAGAACATGATTTTTGATTATTGTGAGAAGCTCCAAAGGATTGCGCAGCATCTTCTATAAGAATTAAACCATATTTTTTAGCAATTTTTCTTATTTTATTATATTCACATATTTGACCAAATAAATTAACTGCAATAATAGCCTTTGGTAAAAAATTTTCATCTTCAATAGTTTTTATTATTTGCTTTTCTAATAAAGATGGATCAATATTATAAGTATCCTTATCAATATCAACAAAAACTGGAGTTGCACCAACTAAAGATATTACCTCAGTAGTTGCAAAAAATGAAAAATTAGTAGTAAATACTGCATCTCCTACACCTATATCATTTGCCATAAGAGGTATCAATAAAGCATCAGTACCAGATGCACATGTGATGCATTCTTTAACACCTACATACTTAGCCAATTTACTTTCTAATTCAAATACCTTTTCACCTAAAATAAAATCACCTTTTTCTAAAAGGTTTAATATATCTTTATTAACATCCTCTTTAATCAAACTATACTGACTATTTAAATCAATAAATTTAATGTTTATAATCTCCTATAATTTTTATTATCATAGATACCTTTCAAATCATAAATTAATGATTTCTTATTTTTAGTAAATTTTTTCAAATCTAAATTAATAAACTGATCATGCGCTACCGCAACTATAATACAGTCATAATATTTCTTTTTAATTTGATTATAATCTATAAGTTCTACACCATGATTATTATATACCTGTTCTTTTGAAGCAAAAGGATCATAAACCTGAATATTCATATTCTTTTTCTTTAAATTCTTATAGACGTCAAGTACTTTACTATTTCTAGTATCAGGACAATTTTCTTTAAATGTAATTCCAAGAATCAGAATATTAACTTTTGACATACCTACTTTATTATCTAAATAATAATCAATAATATTATTAGAAATATATTTAGATAATGAATCATTTAATTTTCTACCTGCTTTCATTATACTAGGATTATAACCAATTTCTTTTGCTTTATGAATTAGATAATAGGGGTCAACACCTATACAATGTCCTCCTACAAGACCAGGACTAAAAGGCAAAAAATTCCATTTACTACTTGCAGCATCTAAAACATCTTTAGTATCTATATTCATTTCATTAAAAATAATAGATAATTCATTAACAAAAGCTATGTTTATATCTCTTTGACAATTTTCAATAACTTTCGCAGCTTCAGCAATTTTAATACTATCTGTTTTGTATGTTCCTGCACTAACTATACTTTTATATAAATTATCAACTTTAATAGCTGTACTAGAATTAGAACCACTTGTAATTTTAACTATTTTAGTTAAAGTTCTTTTTTTATCACCAGGATTAATACGCTCAGGACTATAGCCACAAAAAAAATCTTTATTATATTTTAGACCTGATTTTTTTTCTAATACAGGAACACAATCTTCTTCTGTACAACCTGGATATACTGTGGATTCATAAATAACAATATCATTCTTTTTCAAAACTGAAGCAACAGATGATGTAGCATTCAATAACATTCTTAAATCTGGCCTATTATTTTTATCTATTGGAGTAGGAACAGATATAATAAAATAATTACATTTTGCAATATCTTGTAAATTGGATGTTAAGCTTAATTTAATAGCTGATTGAATATTACGTTTTGTAACTTCACCAGTTGAATCAATACCATTTGTTAGTTCATTAATTCTATCAATATTAGTATCATATCCTATAGTTTGATATTTTTTACCAAATTCTACAGCTAATGGTACTCCGACATATCCCAATCCAATAATTGCTATTTTTTTACGCATAAAGATTATAAAACATTATTACTTATAAATATAATTTAATAATTATTCCTTATCTAAAAACTGATAATTATAATATACAAAAAATAAGCCACCTAAAAACATATAAGGAACAAAAGTTATCAAATGTAAAATAATTGCAAATTCTATTTGATATAATGAACTTCCTAATATTGTCATTGCATAAATGACTCCAGATTCAAAAGTTCCTATATTAGATGGAGATGCAGGGATAGATAAAGCCAAAGAACTAATAAACAAAATGAATATACACTCAACAATACTAAGATTTAATTGGATAGAAAACTGGACACAATAAACCATTACAACATAAATTGACCATATAACAATAGTATAAATAATAATTGGAAAAATATTATGAAGACTTAAACCTCTAAATCCTTCAATAATATTATTTAAAATTAATAATAATTTATTACTACCATTATAAATAAACTGATATTTATGAATAAAGATTAAAATAATTAATAACAATATGAAAAGGATAATCAAAATATTAATATTATATAAAGAATTAATATAAAATTCATTTATAAGTGCTTGACCAAAAAATAAAAAAACTAAAAATAAAAATATCATACCTACAAAATCCAAAAATCTTTCTAAAACTACTGTACCAAAAACAATAGATTTTGAAATATGATAATGTTTAGACACAAAAACACAACGCATCAATTCCCCAGCTCTAATTGGTAAAACACTATTACCAAAATATCCAATTAATTGATAACTAAATAAATTTCTAATAGAAATTCTATTTTTAGTAAATAATAATTGCCATCTTAAGGATCTTATATAAACTGATAATAATAATAGCAATATTGCATAAGCGATATAAATAAAATTAATTTCAGAAATCACATGAAATAATTGTTTTAATTCTAAATTTTGGAAAGCATAATATGAAAATATAATACTAATTAAGATTCCAATAATAAATTGCCAGTTAAACAGACTTTTAATTTTCATTTCTTAAATCATATTTAAAATATTCTTCATTGAATATAAAAAAATTATCAGAGTCAATAAGTTTAATATCAATATCAACTATTTTCATACTAAATTGGCTAGATTCTATATATATAGAATCCATAATTGAACATTCATTATTATAAGCTATTTCTATTTGATTAAGACCTAATTGATTTTGGATTATATACTTATTATTCAAATAATATATATCATTATTATTAATATTTTTATATTTATTATTAAAAATTGAAAAAACTACATTATGTAATATAGTATCAGGATTATCTATATAAAGTTGATTAGTATTTTTAAAAATTCTTATACTTTTTTTTTGATCTAAAATAAAAATTTGCTTATTATAATCAATTCTAAATTGACTATTATTTTTATCTATAAATAAAATAATATCTTCAGAAGTTCCTTTACCAGAAACAGCTGATGCCTTAACATTAATAATTTTATCATTAATTGGGTCTAAATTTTGACTATACCAATAATCAATACAATCATAATCTACCGTATAAATAAACCTAGGGAAAAGTAAACAGATAAATAAAAATAACTTAATCACCAAAAATCTCAGTAATATATGCATGATCAACGAGTACTTCTCTAGCCTTACTTCCACTATAGCCGCTAACAATTCCTAAAGATTCAAGTTCATCAATAAGACGACCAGCCCTACTATATCCAATACGAAATTTTCGTTGTAATAAAGAAACAGATGCCTGTTGAGCATCAACTACTAATATTGCAGCATCCTTTAATAATTCATCTTGGTCTCCAGATATATCAAAATCAGCATTGGAATCCATTTTTTTAATTTCAGGCAATTTAATTTCTTCAGGTTTTGGCTGAGAAGTAATATGTGCCATTACCTTTTCAATCTCATCTAAAGTAATATAAGCATTATGCACTCTAATTGGAGAAGCTGAACCTGGTAATAAAAACAGCATATCACCTCTACCTAATAATTTTTCAGCACCCATTTGATCAATAATTGTTCTAGAATCTATTTTTGATGAAACTTGAAATGATATTCTTGCAGGGAAGTTAGATTTAATTAATCCAGTTATAACATCAACAGAAGGTCTTTGAGTTGCAACGATAAGATGCATACCTACAGCTCGAGCTTTTTGAGCTAATCTTGTAATAGGTTCTTCTATGGCTCTACCTGAAGTCATCATTAAATCAGCCAATTCATCAATAATTACAACTACATATGGAATATTTTCTAATGAAGAATCCAAATTCTTTTTTTGATGATATTCATCTATATTTCTTACTCGAACATCAGAAAAAACTTGGAAGCGTCTTTCCATTTCATTAATAGCAGAATTTAAAATACTAACTGAATTTTCTGATGTAGTCATAACATATTCATCTAATTTCTTAGCAGTAATAAGATGATAACCAACTAAAGATTTATAAGTTGTAAGTTCTACCTTTTTAGGATCCATAAGTATAAATTTCACTTCATCTGGTTTTGCATTATATAATATTGATATGATAATTGTATTTATACATACGGATTTACCAGCACCTGTTGCTCCAGCAACTAATAAATGAGGCATTTTATTTAATTCAAAAAAGAAGGCATCTCCAGTTGTAGTTTTTCCCAATGCAATTTTAAGTTTTGATTTATTATCTACATATTTTCTAGAATTTATAATACTTTTTAAATATACAATTGAAGGTGATTCGTTAGGCAATTCTACACCCACTGATTTTGAACCTGGAATTGGAGCTATAATTCGAACTCTTTTACCTCCCATTATTCGTGATAAATCTTCAGATAAATTAGTAAATTTATTAACCCTTACTCCTTCAGCAGGTTCTATTTCAAATAATGTGATAACAGGCCCTGGAGATATCTTTACTATATTACCGGATACACCAAAAGAATTTAAAGCATAAGATAATTGATCAGCTTTATCTTTTAAATATGTCTCATCATGATTAACGACCTCTATAGGATCATCAAGAAAATTTGAATTTGGTAACTTATAACTGAGATATTTATTCTCTTTTGCAATTTTTGCATCATAATCTCCCTTTTCAATATCAATTTCATCTTCTATTAATATTGATTCTTCATCATTATCATTATTATTAATTTCATTATCTTCATCTATGGGTTCTTCTATTTTTAGATCATCGGATTCTTCATCGAATTCTTTAGAATTATCAATTATTTTTTCACTATCAAGTTCTTCTACAACATTAATAGTAGGAGTATTCAATTCTTCAATATTATCCTCTTCTTTTTTATCTATTTTTATATATTTTTTAAATTTTATCTTATTCTTAGAAAAAGATAGAATTGAATTATATAAAATTTTAAGTTTTTTAAATAAAAAAGAACCTAGATTAGAAGTATTATCATAAATTGAAATTTGAAATATAAGTATTAATAAAGATACAAATAATATTAGCATAATTGCAGCACTACCAAAAGAACCAAAAATATCATTTAAAAAAGTAAAGATTGAAAACCCTACAATACCAGAAAGATGATTATAGCCAAATAAAGAAAATAAAGTAGATA
>CETH01048583.1_pt1 | contig 33011 bp, 37 predicted proteins | sample 361461 | NCBI WGS metagenome assembly CETH01 (sample SAMEA2622695, study PRJEB7988) | marine metagenome | isolation source: saline water (ENVO:00002010), including
CCTGACCCCATAAAGGGATCTAACACTAAGTCACCCTTGTTAGACCACGAGAGTATATGCCCTCGTGCTAACTCTTCTGGCATTGTTGCTGGATGTTTATATGCTGCTTTACTTGACTGACCAAATCCACCACTATTCTTAATTCTCCAAATATTAGTTCTTACACCATATTCTCTAATTGGATTACTCCTTCTACCAGGTTTATTTGTTGTGCCATCTTTCTTTCTACTTGTTGCCTCACCCCATGATTGTATACCTGCCCACTTATTCTTCTTATCTTGAATAAGATTAATTGTCTTAGGTTTACCCTTACTAAGTATAAAACAATACTCAAATATTTGAGTATATCTAACACTTTTCGGACCAGATGCAAATGCAGTGCCAGTCTTCTCATATATCATAGTATCATGCAACCTGAAACCTTTATCCATAAAGTATAAACATTGCCTGAAAGATGATCCTGTCTCACTACCATTTACTGTGGCATCACCCACATTCCACATAACAACACCACCATCTGCAACCTTACATTCTATTAGTGATGCAACATCTTTGAATACATTGTAATCCCATTTACTACTATCATTATAAGTTCTTAAATCATCATAAGGTGGGGATGTAACAACCAAGTCGATACATCCATCATCCAATTTTGACATACCGTCAATACAACTCTCGTTGTATATGTTATTAATAGGCAACATTGACATAATCAGTTTGTACGAAAGTGCATAGTCTCTTTTGATTCTTTACATTAGTCCTAGCAGTGCCATAGATGGATGTAACGCAATCAATATCACTGATATGTACTTTAAGACCAGAGAATCCGTTATTGTTCTTACCTGATGATGTTACTTTATCATCCCATCCACTATCTTTATGCTTTAAATTTGGCACATCAACTAATGCTGCAAAGACCTCAGTAAATACATTACCATCATGCTTCAACTTCAATACAAAGTGAAGTGAATTCTTTACCTTACTGTGATTGTTACCTGTTGCAAATTTACCATTGTCATCACCTAGAGTCATTTTCTCTTCAATAGTGATAACTCCATTATCATCCATTTCTACATCATATCCGTTACCATCAACAAACTTGTATGGTATGCCCACTATCTCTGCTGCATCCTCAAATGCGAATGGTGCAAAATTTGCTAATAGTTTAGTCTTTTGTACTGTAGAATTACCACCAGTACCATAAATTGTTGTTAGTGTGACTTTTCTACCACCAGCAAGAATATCTAGTGATTTGTCAAGTCTCTCTGTAAGTAATCGTAATGCTTTAGGGATGATTGAATGATAGTCATCACGAATCTTAGAATAATCTCTTAGTGTCATTGGAAGGTTGCTTCAATAATAATATAATAAAGGATAGATGAGATTATGTCAATCCCATCTATCCAGTTTGCCAAGTGGCACTTACTTACTTGCTGGATAAGCAAATCTAGAGTTACCACCTAGTGCCTTGCAAGATAACTTATCTATTAACTTAGCACCAATGTTAATAGCGTCAGGGGTATCATTATACCACCCAAGTATATCATGTAAGATAAATTGTGCAGATGATCCTGTTGCTCTGCCCTTAGTAAGTGCTTTGATTGTTTTGAATCGTGGTAAGTCCTCACGAACATACTTTTCAAATGCAATCTTCTTACCATTGGTAAGAGCATCAATAAACTCTGCTACTAAGCAAAATGCTCTAAGTGCATCACCTTTAACAGTAGTCTCATTAGGATATAAGTCATTCAATAACTCAAATCCATCACCAATCTTACTTACTTGAGTAGGATAATCACCAGTGCATAACAGATAGAAATGTGTAAACACTTCTAACTCTTTAGCATCATCTTTTACAGATCCAAGATTATCAATAGTAAGATTAAATGTCTCTAACATATCAAGAATGTGTAGAGATTTGGCATCCTTACTGTATATACCAGCACGAACTTCATCCAACTTAGTAGGTTTCTTACCTAAAGTATTCAACTCATGGAATAATCTTGCTTCAAATTCTATGCACTGTTCAAGTGTAGCATCTTCAGCATGAGTATAAACAGAGCATGGAACTGTGCCAGTGTAGTTACTCTTAATCACTCTTAAGCAACGATGTTGCCCATCAATAACAAAATCCCCCTTGTCTTCATCATCAAGGTGATCTGGTCTCCTTGCTATGACAGGTGGGATTAACTTTGTTAGATCTAATGCTCCACCCTTACGAATATATCCAGGTGAAACGTGTCTTTGATACTTTGCGTCTAACTTACAATTTCTTACGTCTAATTCTTCTATTGGTAAAAACTTACCACTATACTCCTTTGGAATCTTAAGGTTATAATTGTTTAGAACATCCCTAAGAAAGTTGGACTTGTTTGACATTTAAATAAACGAGTTAATATCTCGTGTGATACAGCGATGAAGAAGTTAATATCCTCTTCAACACTATTTATAATGCCACAGAATTGAGGGTTTGTCAACCCCCCTGTGACACTATACGTACTGGTCGTTAAGATGCAAGACTTCCACAATCTCACTTATCGTACCCATACTCTCGTCATACTCCTGTTGAGTAATCCTATTTGTCTTATAGTATTTCCTTTGTACATCAGAGACATACTTGAAGATACATTGCCGAAGCACTTCTTTTTGCATTTTATTTAAAATGGCAGTCTTTAAAAATGTCACTTATCTCCGTAGGGTAGTAAGATAATCTAATACATGTGCCCTTACATCCATTAGTTCATTAAAGCACTTTTGGTTATGAGCACAACCACGCAAGTGGTTATCTGGTTTATGGACTGACTCTATGTATAGGTCAAGTCCACGATTCCATTTAGTTTCAGGACTTTCATCCTCATGTATACTATTTTGATCTTTCATTATTCCTGTGTGGTATATTCAAGATCGTAGTCAATACAACCATCGTCATATTCTAGATCTTCATCTAGCATTTCTAGCATTTCTTCTTCATTCATAGTCTTTCACATCATAGGGTTGGTTTTTTGTTACTTTCTTTGTATTATGTGAATCTTTGTATTCCCATGAAGTGCTTTTGTTTGATGCACCTCTTTGACGCTTATCTCGGAGTGATTTGCCTGGAGAAGAATAACCTCTTTCAGCACCACCTCGTCTAAAAGTCTTGCCCATTGTTTAGTTGGAATTAATGCGTAACTACTGAATGTATATATGCTAGTTGTTTGACTCAAATGACCGTATAGGTGATACTTTATCACTTATAAGTTCTTCATAGTCATGGAAGTTATAATCTTGATAATTATCAGGCATATTAATGCTCAATTCATCAAAGACGAAACCAACACCCTGTAAGAAATCTGAGGTCTTATCAACCACATCCACTAGATAATTGCTATCAAATTGTTTCTCTGATCGAGTACCATCAGAGTCAATACACGTTAAAGTAAATTTCATGGTTAATATAACTACTCCGTAATTTTATCATGGATTTTAAAATATGCAACTCACATGTGACAGTATCCTCACTGTCCATTATCATAAGCATAGTGTGATCTAAGACCAGATTGAAGAACATAATGAAAAAATGCATTGTGGTAATATGATTCATCTGGTGCATCAGGAAATGCTGGTCTCCAATGTATTCTCTCACATCCTTTATACACAACACCATCACCAGGATTTAGATATAATTCATGTTGTTTATCATCACCATCAAGAATACCAAATGCCCAAGGAGTTTCTAAATTAGATCCTAGATGTATAGAACATGATATTTCACATGCTGGTCTATCAACATGTGGTGTTAAATATGATCCATTAAAATAATACCTATCAAACCAGTAAGTATTATATAATTCTTTACCTATCTCTTTTTGAATACGTTGTTTAACCTTTAAATAAGATCTTGCAAAAATAGGTGTATTACGTCTTGAATGTCTATTACTACTGGTAGTTGCTATCTCATCCTTACCATCAACCTCTTTCTTCACACCCATTGTATAATCAAACATACCACGATATTCTGGTACATCTTCAGTCAATGAAGATACATCTATAATATTCTTTATAACAAAGAAACCATCTCTATCATATTGTTCGTGATTAGTATTAGAAGTATTTCTTCTACGATCAGATTCTTGATATAATTCTACAGGTATATCCATAATATTATCTCCAACGAGGACCACTTACCCATCCTACCAATGCTTCACGCTTACCCTTAGTAACTTTAGTAACTCTATGCTTATGACGAGAATCAAATATAATTAAAGCACCTTTTGTTCTTGGACCAACTATCTTTCTAGGACTATCTTCAGATTGTATTTCAAAACTACCACCCTCATAACTAAGAGGATCAGATAATTGTAATGAAAATGATAACTTTCTTACTCTCTCACATTGATTAGTTAAATGGTCATTAATAGTATCAGGACTTGTCAAATTATTATTTCCTACATTCATACTCCATCCTTCTATAGATGTATCAGTATGCCAATCGTAATGACCTTCTATCCCATACTTTGTATATTGTATAGCATCATGCTCAATATTCTCTATATCATATTTAAAATTATTTCTATTTGCTTGAAGAACATAAGAATATATGAATCCACCAATCCAATAACTCGTTGGAATCCATGATACTTCTGATTTTCTTACTTTATTTGGTGCTACTTCATCAACATTACCCACCTTTGCAGATACAAGAGGGTCCATATTATCTCTACAATCTTTTATCAACTGGTCTATCACTACATCAGGTAGACCAGTCTCATACCATACTATACTGTGTGCCATAAACTATTATCAACACTTACATTATATATTATATCTCTTTGTATGTCAATTAAAGTGGTACCATACTCTCGAATCGGATATATTCGCCACCACTAGAACCAGAAGAAACATTGGTTAATGGTACTGAATTAGCACTAATACTTGGTGTAGGAGCACCACTAGGTAAACCACCTGCGTAGTTTGACCCACCGCCTCCTCCGCCTGGACAACCGTAGTTCGGTGCCCAACCGCCACCGCCTCCACCGCCTCCGTAGTAACCATATCCTCCAGGAGATCTTCCTGACCATTCGGTAAACCAAAATGTTCCTCCGTTACCGTAGTTTAAAAATCCACCATCATACGCATCAGAACCAGGTCCAGGATAAAAAGCACCACGTTGACCACCTTGTCCTGATAAATATCCCCAAGTTGTGCCACCACAACCTCCTCCACCTTGTGATCCCCATCCTAATCTACCACCACAACCTTGCATACCACCACCTTGCTGACCCTGTGGCCAACCAGCAGCACCTCCCCAATTACATGAGTTAGGTGCTCTTACTCCTGCCATAGCAATCATTCTTGGAGCATAACTTGGAATACTATTTGGTACACTACCACAAATTAATGCTGATGATGTGTAACTACTATTTCCTTGTCCTTGTCGCTGAAATGTATATGTGTCACCAACTGTGACTATCATATTAGCAGTAACATGACCATTATTACCACCAATTCTAAATCTTAGGTCTCCCATACCACCAGAATCACCAGTTATAGTAAATACATTATTACTATAATACTCAGATGAAGGCATATTTGCTTCAGTCCATATAGTTCCACTCCAGTTAACAAATACTTCTTTAACAAGGTTGCGAGGTGTACCACCAAACCCCGTCATCCTTGCCATTCCACCGTGTGATAGTTGTGAGAAAAAAGGCATGATTAATTAGTTGCAATAAGTTCTGTTTCCAAAGACTATATAGCTATTGCTACTAGTCTTTACTATAGTAATTTGATAAACATCGTATCCGTTATCATTACCTTCATCGGGTTGTTCACCATCCTGCCATTCTACCGATCTACTTGAATTGTCAATATTAATAGAAGTGAAATAACCACTATTACTTTGATTAGGTGAAATTATAGTCTGGACTAAAATATCATCATTATTGGTGTTATTATTAAAACTAGTATCTGAAGGAGTCCAGAGAAAATTAGGAGTCCAGTTTCCATTATTATTACTGGTATAACGATGGACTGATCCATTACCAGCATAAATTGTGGTATTGCCGTTACTTGAGTTACTAATAACATCCACCTTCTCAATCATAGGATGTGCTGCAAAATAAGCACCATCTCCACCTTCCACATGAAGTGAATATTGTGGTGATGCAGTATTTATCCCTACCCTATTATTAGAAGTATCAATATAGAATGTATCAGTGTCAATAGCAAAATTACCACCTGATAACATTTCCAAAGCGGGACCAGTTCCTGCTCGGTTTTTAATTTGATCTACATTTAACTGTGACATGGATACTTACCTACTATAAATCTATTTATCATTGTAAATGGCCAAAGGATCCTATAATGAGATAAGTGCCAGATCCTGTCTTTTCAATATAGAATGAAATCATATCATAACCAGAAGTACCACCTGGACCTGTGAAATCTCCATTACCAGGTAAAGGAATATCTCCATTAACCCATTCAATTGTACTGGTTTTATCAACTGAATCAATCGACACTGCGGTTAATGTTCCTGAAGAACTATTAAGTGGAAAAGCAATTTGTAATGTTACAGCATCACCATTCTGCAATCTATCATTCAAAGCAGCATTAGTGTTAGTTGAACTGGCAGAATTAATAATATTGATGGTATAATTACCACTAGGTGCTGAACTGAATATATGAGTAGAACCTTGATCCAGATAGTATGTATTTCCTGATACTGGATTAGTATTACGATAATAATACTGTTGTACAATAGGACCACCAGTGAGATGGAATCCTATACCTTCAGTAACTAATGCCCCATGCTTAGTAGCAGATTGAGGAGAAACACTACCACCAAGTTGTACTTTACCAGGAATTCCAACTCCAGTTGATGATACAATATCTCCAGTAACTAGGGGACCACTTACTGGATTCACATAGAAATTAGTACCAGCATTAGTAATCTCTAACCCAATAACAGTTGGAATTATAGAATGTTGGAGTTTATCTACGTTTACTTGTGCTACCATAATTGATTACTTAGAAGATTGACCAGGTCACACCTTGACCAACAGTAACACTAAAACCATCGGCAATAGTAATTACTGGACCTTTAGAGAAGGAGTTTTGGAATGTTGGATCTGTTGAAACATCAGGTATTTCTAAAGTTTCATCTATTAGTGCAGGGTTACCACGAATATAACTATACTGCCCTAGTCCACCTCCACTACCAGCAACTTCCGTCCAACCAGGATTGCCATCACCATCTTCATCAGCAACATAGACTTCGCATTTATCCTCTTCAGTATTGAAACGCATAGTTCCAACACTGATACCAGTAGGTCTACTAGCAGTATCACCAGAAGGTAATCTAAACACACTATCAGTATTTAAAAAAGATAGTGTAGTAATTACTGCTTGTGTTGCGGTTGCTATTTGGTTGTCACTAACTCTTGTGATTGCCATTTATTTAATTACACCTATAGTTTATTTATAATTATATTGGTAATTCAAGGATGTGAATGGTATCAGTTGCTAATGGTGCATCACCAGAAGTGAATACAACATTAGATCCATTTGCATCTACTGTATAATTAGTACCTGCAATTTGTGCTACACCATTTAAGAACACAAGGACTGAATTCTCACTATGCTTAATATTATTAGTATATGTAGAAATTGGGAATGTTAATGTAGATGCATCACCAGTATATGTCTTAGTCACATACTTATCAGATCCAACACCACCTCTACCAGTAACAAGTAAGTTACCTTCGATCCTAGTATCTCCACTAACTGCTAGTCTAAAGTTTGCGATGGCATCTTGTCCAATACCAACGTTAACCTGACCATTAAATGTTTGAATATCAAACACACCAGTATCAGTTAGACCAAACTCAACCCAACTGCCCTGATAATATATCCATCCAAGCATTTTACCTGGAGTCCAGTTAATATTATAAACTAAGTCACCATCAGCAGGAGTATCATATCCTGTGACATTAGTAAAGTCAGGTTGATCACTTGCATCAGATGGTGCTAGTAATGTCTGTTTAATAACAGTACCATCTTGATTATAGTAAGAGATCTTCCTTGCTTGAATTTGATCAGTAAATGTAGTTAATGCTTGGAATGTAACAGGACCAGCGAATATAGATTCTAACTGGTTAGATGCTCCACCAATTACAGTTAACTTATCGGTTAATACTAACTCAGAGAATGTCTCAATAGTTGTATCCTCTTCACCAATAACATTCAACTGTGCGATATCTTCATTAGTGATCTGACCTGTAACTGGGTTGATAATCTGGTTACCAATGAATAGGTCACCATTAGAGTTAAGACCAGAATAGAAAGCAACACCTGCTTCTTCTTTAATAGACTGAGAGAACTTAACTTGGTTTGCAGATAATGTCTCAACTTGTGCTTGAGGGAAGGCAGTTGAATAGTTACCTGGACCAAAACCAAGATATTCAAACGTATGGTTACCTGATCTTAGAATTGAATGTCGTCTAAACTCAACAGGAATAGGAGCAACAGCACCTTGATTATCCTCACGGATATTAATCTTCCTTTCTTCCTCATCACCAATTCTATCTGTTATTCTAACATTAGATAGTCTCTGGTTTACAGAGTCATAGTTTGGTGTTGTTCCTGGTTGTGTCCAACCAGAATCTGCTAATAGGAATAAAGTTGACTCCTTAGTAATAGATCTTTGTGGATCTTTTGCAGGAGTAGGTGTAGCACCATCAGTTGAATATACTAAACCGATAGTTTGGTTGTCAGCGACGGATACAGAAGGATCAGGGTCACCAAGAGGGTTGTCTCTGTCAAACGTAGGATAGACTTCGTTGACGTTTTGACTGAACTTCCTGTCGTTAAAATTAGAAGTTGAAGGTGAAATAGATGCACAAAGGAAGGTAATGTAATAGATTCCATCATTAACGCCTCTCTCGAATTCTTGTACAATTTCGATATCATATATGTAATAACACTTATCCAACTTATAAGATGTTGAATCACTATTCAATGGTTGCATTACATAACCAGAGATAGGATCTCTTGGAAGTGGATTAGTCTTATCCTTATCGATTACATATCTTACACGATATGTCCTATCTTGTAAATCTCTCTTGTCAGGTATTCTCTTAAAGAATGTAGTAGGAGTAAAGTTTGCGTTTTGATATAATGTTGTATTAGTTGTTATTGTTGTATAAATGTCATTATTATTAGAATCAACTGTTAAATACCAACCACCAACAGACTCAGCAACATTATCTCCATCTAAGTCATATAATGTAGCATCATATTGTAATGGTGATCCAGCAACACCAGCAGCAAGACCAGAAACTGAAGGTCCATAAGGTGCAATTTCAGCAGTATGTATAGTTGCCTCAGTAGCACCATTAGCAGTTAACAATACATTTAACTTATCTGGTACTGCAGCATTTCCTTCACCATCTTGTCTAGCACCGATTGTGAAACCCTGTACTCTAGTAGATGGTGGTGCATTTGAAACTGTATAACCATATAGATACAATCTTGTTCCTGGAACTTGACCTAATCCTGCTAATGCTTGGTTAACTTGAATTGTTCTTTGAATATCTATGTTTGTCCAGTTAACAGATACTTCCTCACCAAATATAATATTACCTGTAACTGTACCAGTATTATTAGCACTTAATGTAACCATCCTTGTGCTAGTGTTAAAACTAACAACGGTTGTACCTCCAGGAATATTAGCATTATGAACTGTCATTCCTTCCTGAAGTCCTTCTACTGATCCATCATTTGCCAGTGTAACTGTATTAGCACCCTGTGTACCAGTAGCAGTAGTTGAAATAACTCCTAATGCTTTAGGTGGAATAATATGTGTTATAACACCTGCTTTATCTTTAGAGAATGATTTTGCTTTAAATCCAGCAGATCTAAGTGCAGTGTTACCAAAGTTAGAGTTACTATTAGTAATTGACATGTCACCGCCTCTTTCAGCAGTGAAATGACCAAAGTATCCAACAGCGAACACCGAGACCGCCTGTATAAATGCATCATCTGTTGCAAGTATATGTCTGTGACCCCATCCCTTTCTATACTCAGCATAACCATCTAGATGAGCACCATCACCAGCAGTTGCTACATCATAGTTACCAGTTGATTCATTATATCTTACAAATGCTCTGTCGTCTTTCTGTAGTGATAGACCTGTAAACTGTGCCACAACCATTGATTTGAAACCAGTTGCTTTAGCACCGTTAGCGTGCATACCATTCATACCCCATACACTTCTTAGTGATAGGTTGAAGGCATAAGGTGATGCTGAGTCAACAGTATCAATCTCAGTCTTAACAGCAATGTTTGAACCTACAGCATTACCTGTTGGTTCTTCTGTCATCTGATAGGTAAATACGTTACCACTAGCAGATGTTACAGTAAAGGATCCATTGTAAAGACCACCATCCGCTTCAGACTGTGGACCTGTTGATCCAGTAACACCACTAATATTAATGTTAACACCAACAGAGAATCCATGATTTCTTGGGTTATCAAATTCATCAACAGTAACAGCAGTTGCAGTGTTACCATTACGAGTTATCTGTAGTACTCTATATTCATCAGAAATAGGACCAACAATTCTATTTTCCTCAACCCTTTCCTGAATTTGGTCAGTTGAAGGATCACCAGATGTATCAGGAATTGTTGCAAATGCTTTAGATATCTTCTGATAATATATCTCTAGGTCAGTCCTTTCTAATATGTTAGGAACAGCAGAGTAATCTGCATTAGGAACAGATCCACCAGAAATAAGAGTCGATAATGGATTTAAACCATCAGCAAACTCAAAACAAGTTAACTTATGGTGTGAATATTTTGGTGATATAGTTTCAATAGTATCAGGTTTGAAATATACACCTTCTTCTGCTCCATCAAAGAATGAGAATTGCCAGAAATAAGTACCACCAGTTACCTTGAAGATTGCTGTACTGTGTGGTGCTTGCTCCTCTGTATTAATACCTTTTGCTGCATATATTGTAGGATAAGGCACATACTTAGGTCTAACCTTAGTACGTCTGAGGTCTGTACCAACTAAGGAACAACCTCTGGGAACTATACATCCACCTTCTACCGAATTATATCTATAAAGAACATTGTTGGGTGATGTAATATCTAAGTTAGAGTTTTCATCAATAGGTGCTACGTTAGTATATAAAACATCTCCTGGTCTATTATCAATCAAATACTCAGCAGGATAGAGCATGATACTAAAAGCATCAAACTCGTCATTACTTAATCCAACTCTATATGAAAATCTTGCTACTTCTAAAAACGCCCTTTGTATCGTCTTAAACGGACGCAATGCCGAGTTACCCCTGTTATCAATAGCATCAGATGCATCGAAATCATCAGGGTTAACGTAAATAATACGTCCAGTTCTGGACGTAATAATATTCTTGAGTCTAGTTAGTGACATTACCTACGACGCTTTATGTGAGTATTTATGTGCTGTGACCTACGGTGAATTCACCAGAAGTCTCAGAGAAACCATTTAAAATAAATGTATTATGCTGTGTTGCACTATTAACAACAATACTTTCACCTGGTCCCAGAATAAGTGATGTGATCCTCTCAGTTGCATTAGCAGCAAGATCTTTTGTATTTACATAATATTGATCATCACCAATAGCAGTAGAATCAGTTACAACACTACTTACAGTTGCAAGTGTCTGATCCACAATATTATCAGGAGCATCATTAAATGTATCAGTTCCTGAGAAACCAGCAGAATTAGTACCAAGAATAACATCAAGGTTTTGTCCTGAAGAATCCCAGTCTCTTACATATCCATAAGAACCAGTTGTCTTAGAAGATAACGTATAACCCTGACCATTAAAACTAAATGCAGTGTTATTTGCCCATGCACCAACAACATTATATACAGAGATTTCTGAATATGTATATGCTGTAGATACTGTTAGGAATCTATCAGCACCACCCCAACCTGCACCAGCATTAGCACCAGTAGTACCATCATAGAAGAATAGGTTACTAGTAGTTGTAGCAGGAGTAAACGCATATTGACTGTATGCTCCACCAGATCCAGCAGTGCCATTAGTAGTCTTACCAACAGCATATTCAACACCATTATCACCTGCTGTAGCAGCATCACCATCAGGACCATATTCACCATTAGCAGTCGTAGAAAGTTTAAAGTCTCTACCACTCATTGATGCATCACTAGTATCAAATCTGTATGTTCTATCACTAAAGAAACTAATAACACTAGAAATAAAAGTGCTATAAACTCCACCAGCAGTTGTAGTTGAAAATACAAATTCATTATTAGCAGTACTAATACCACCACCTAAAATAGTTGCATTACCACCAGATGTTGCGTTAACAATATCACCATCAGCGAAGGTTGATCCAGATCCATTAATCGTTTCAGGACCAACTTGTATGATTCTATTATCTGAATTACCAGGATCTACAGTTACTTCATACACAAGACATGTTGAAGTGTCACCACCAGTACCTTTAGTTAAAGTATCACCAACACTAATAGCACCAGAAATTTGGTTACATGAAAAACTTCTTATAGATATATTCTTAACAAATATACTTGTAAAATCAGGAACAATATAACGATTAAATACTGCTTCATCAGTTAAAGCACCTGCTGCTTCTAACTTTTGACCTGCCGTTGCTCCTACTGGTATTGGAGTCGTTGATGTAAATGTGTAATTTGATATCACAAATCCTGGTTTAAAGGCATGAGCACCTGACGCTAAGTTTAAGCGTTGGTCATAACCTTTAAGTCCAACAGAATATGCTGCTCCAGTACCAGAGTTTGCTACACTAAGCACCGCACTAATACTGGAAGTTGGATCTGCTCTGAAAAGTAATGCTGCACCATTTGGTTTTGCTTTACCTAATATGCCTGATTTGACTGTCATGGTGATTAATTAGAAACCTGCGTAGAAAAATTGTTGGAGTCTTGTACGACCTACTAGAGTTGCTGCTCCAATACCAGCACCGAATTGTACATCTTCCAGAGATGTGTTCTCAGTAGATAATAGTGTTGCGTCAGCATCTGGAAATTTAATTGTCCTAGTACCAGTAATATTACTAGCATCTAGCACTACCTTATTAGTATTACCTACTACACTTTTTAATTCAGGTTGAATTAAAACTTTATTTAAAAGGTCTTGTGTTGCTAATTCGGTAACAACGACATTTGTTATTGTTGTATTATTTAGGACTGCATTATCAGGGTATCCAAATGGCGTTGAAGACGCTGGATTCATATTGGATATATCAATCGTTACCTTCTTGGTCTGATCATCATCATCCGCAAAAATAGGATCAATATATGTTTTGTTCTTTATAGTCTGAGTTGCATTGACACCAACTAATGTTAGATCTAAGTCAGGAACCGTAATAGATCTGTTGGTTGTTAAATTTGCTGTATTTAACGCAACAAATGGAGTATCAGATTCTGCGTTAGATGTAAATTTAACATCAACAAACTTCTTAGATAATACTGTTTGCTCGGTTTTAGTATCCAATAATGTAGAACTAGTCGCTGTTGGTTCCAGTGTTGTTGTAACTGGTCCAGCATCAGGTAAGAAATATGCTCTCCTAGTACCTGTAGTAGTGCTCCAATTTATTTGAAACTCTGCTTCCTCTTCTCCACTTACTAATACAAAATTATCCTCATCAACGAAAATAGTTTTATTCCTTAGTGTCTGTGTAGTGTCATCTCCTACAACTGTAGTACCTTGCCCAATACTAATTTGTGGTAAAGTAAATATCCTTGTAGTAGAACCTGCACCAATATTACCAATTTCAAATCTTGCCTTCGGTCCCTGAGCATCCTCCAATATAAAAGATCCATCATTAATTGTAAATTGTCCAGTAACCCTTACAGTTCCTGTCCCTTTAGGTGCTAAAACAATATTAGCATTATCAGTTACCTCATCAACAGCAGTTAAGTATAATGAAGATTGCTCAGTAGCATCTTGAATACGAGTCATATAGACTCCTCCATCACCAAAACCTATGCCAAGTTGGTCATATGCATTTTGATAGAAACCAGTATCCCTATCCAAGTCAAAGGCTAGACCAGGAGCATCTTTTGTGCCCTGTGCTACACCACGGAATAACTGATTAATTTTTACCTTACGGTTAGGTATCAATGGATCAGAAACAACTACAGGTAAAATACCTTCACCTGATATATTGGAGTCTGAGATTGTATCTAACTGAGATATTTTTCTGGTACCCACGAATTATCACACTATGCTACAAGGTTATTTATACTAATACAGGTTGTATAATTTATATTCATGTTTATATCTTTGCAGATACGATTCAACATGCTCGATACGCTGAAACCAGCACTTCTTATTATCAGTGATATCTTCCATAAAAAAGGGGAATGTATCTCCATGTGGGAATAATGCTTTCTTACGAGTCTTCGTTACTCGCACCTCGTCTTTCTTCTTCCTCCTTCTCTTGGATGTATTCTTTGAGAGCGTTGGAGAAGTCTTCTTGCGTCCAGTCGTTGAAGATGCTTTCGTAGGGGTCTTCTTTGTCCCACTCGATTGTGAAACTTCCGTCTTCGTTTGCTTTGACATCAGCCATTGCGGTTCTTTATTTTTTTATGACCATATTCTAGCACAACTTTTTCATATGCGATACCATTACTATCATAACAATCATGAAAACTTAATGTTCCATCCAAGTCTTCAGACATATCAATAAGCATTTGTTTGTAATCTTCAGGAATCATTTTCCTGTCAATGTATTCCATAATATTTTACCTAATGATTTGGTAGCATCACCTTGCAATTCATCAAACATATACATGTTCAACCTAAATGCATAATTTGCTTCAACTATTATAGCATTCCTTTGTTGCTCGTCAAGTTCTAAACCATCCAACACTGCTCTATAATTTTTCTTAAATGCTTTAGCATCTTCAATCATAGGAAACTCATAGAAATGCAATCCTTCTCCTACAGGTGGAGTCAATGCTTTCTCTGCAATACCTCCAAGTATCTTACCACCAGACAAATCACCGATATACCTAGTATAATGATGTGCTATAAGAAGATATGGATCTTTCTCTGCTACTTCATTAAGTCTATAACAATAAGTATTGCAAGCCTCTGATGGTGTTGCCTTATCTCTCCACATAGGACCATAATAATATCTAAGATCTCTTTGTATAAAAGCTGTGCGAAAGAGTTGCACATTCCACTGTTGAAGTACTCTTACTAAAGGATCCTTAGATTCTTGAATCCTCGTTTCCATTGTGTCATAGACATAATAGAAATCACTAAGCAATTTACAATACTCTTCAGGATTTAATACACCCTTAAGAAATTGAGATACAAATTTAGTATTCTCTGCTGCGTTATGAGACTTACTAGTACCTTCCTTCAATTCAAGACTAAACATCGTTTTGTTTTTTCTCCTTTTTGAGTTGTTTTTTCATCATCTTGGCATAATATACATCTTTTTTACTATACCAGTCTGGATGTTCCTTTGCAAGTTTAATTAATTTTTTTGCTGCCTTAAGATCCTTCATTCAAGTTAACTTTATCTTTACCTTTGAAGTAGGTATTTATAACATCGACTTGATCTTGGTACTTAGCAATCATATTTATCTCTTCTTCTATTGCTTCTAAAACATTGGAATGTTCTCCAATACCAGCAGGATTAGTGAGATATATCTCAACATTTGCCTTATGCTTTGCTATATCACCTTTTGCATGTGCTAGTAGTGCGTTAATAATTTTATCTCTCATTTTTACCATTTTCCGACAGGACATTTCATCTGAGGTATCCTAGCTTTAATTGCTAGAATACATCCACACTTATTACATATACCCCAAGGGTTATAATGTTCACATTTATGACAGATTGTAAGTCTCTCTTGAGCTAATTGTGATGGTGGTCTTTCCAAAAAATCCTTTATCTCCTCGAATACATCCATATTATATAGATTGATTATTAACTACGACTTCTCCAGTATTTTGTAGAGACTTTAAACTCATATCAATATTTAATTTGAGTTCTTGAGCACTTAAATTATCTTTCATTCTAGTTTCAATTTCATTCTCATAATTATCTATCTGCTCTTTCCACCAAGAAACTGTTGTATCATTTGCTTTAAATACAGTATCAATAAGATCAGAATTAAAATGACCTAGACCTGATAATATATGATTCCAAGATTCTTGTCCCACAGATCCCATCATAGCATTATCAAAATCATATGATCTTATCAATCTACTTTTAGTGAGATCTAATAATTCTTTAACTCTATGAGGCATAGGAGTTTCAGACACATATTTCCAGAAGTCAGTATCATCTCTACCTCCAGTATAATGTAAGAACACAAAATCTCTCATCTCATCATATAATTTTGCCATATTATCGTTATATCTACCAACAAGACAAAGATCATCAAGCAAACTAAGATCAAACATAAATTCAGAAAAGAATGTTTCTAATTGCACAATAGCACAATGAATACTTGTTGCCTGAAGTGGTTCTAAGAAACCAGAAGATAATCCAATAGACACCACATTACCATCTATAAATTTGACCATTCTACCTGGTTTAAATTCTAATAATTTTATCTTATCAACGCTAGTATTATGTGTTTCTTCTAATTCTTTTTTAATTGTATCCTCATCAGCAAACTTAGAAGAATAAACATATCCTCTTCCAATCTTATTCACAGTTGGGATTTCCCATCTCCAACCATTATTCATTGCTGTCGCTGTTGTATATTCCATCTTATCATCTTTAGTAGGAATATCATAAACAAATGCTCTATCGGTTATAAGTTGCTTAGAATAACTTATCCAAGGAGAATCTTCACTAAGAACTCTTGAAAATCCAGAACAATCAATAAACAAATCACCCTCAATAGTATCACCATTATCTAAAACAAGAGATCCAATTCGGTATGTATCACCAGCAACAAGAATCTTATCCTTTACAGTAGATTCAATATACTTAACACCATTCTGTATAGATCTAGACTTAAAAAATTCAGCAGTCTTATATGCATCAATATGCATAGCATGTGCAGAAGTTGTATTAAATTCTAAATTATTACCCTTTCTAATATATGGACTCTTATGTTTATCCATCATAACACCAAATGGACTAGTTGGTTTTACATAAGAAGAATAGTCAATAAAATAGTCTTGTGTATATGTACCATCAATTGGTGAATTAAAATCTGTTGGCCAATCTTTAAATTTAATACCAAGTTTAGGTAAACCACCTGTGCCAAGCATTAATTCATTTAAATCAACCCAATGAGAAAATGTATTAGTAAACTTTGCAGTAGTTCCTTCACCAACTCCTATAATTGGTATTTCATCTGAAGATATATTATAGTAAGTATGATGTGGATTAGCATGAGACAAATAGAATGTCGTCATCCAACCAGCAGTACCACCGCCAACAATAACTATTTGCATAATATTTCTGCAATAAAATCTTTATGGGATATAGATGTCCTGTAAACATCATCTTTTATTTGTCGTATTCTATCAGAATTATGTTTTGCTGTCTCCATTACACTCTTATCATTTAATATTTTAGCATAATTTTCCAAATCACATTTACCATGACCATTTGTAACCTTAAGGAAATTATCATGGTTAAAAACACTATAGTGCATACTACTATGGTTTCCAAAGTCTTTTGATAATTTATCAGATATATTCTTGATCTTTGCTGGCCTTTCATATGTCATATACTTCCAGAAATCTGAATCGGTTCTACCAGAATCATAACAATACCTCAAGAACAAATAGACCCTATCATAAAAATCTCTCATGGATATATTATATTGATCAACATCAAATTGATATATCTCAAAATTAAATCTATTAGTAAAATCTTGCATCTGTGCAATTACATGATGCACATTGGTAGCCTCTAATGGTTCTGTAAATCCACTTGATAATCCAACACACATACAATTACCCACCCATTGATCATGCCAATAACCACTTTCAAATGGTATTATCTTATCACTACTTAAATTTGTATCATAATTTTCTTGTAAGAATACATCAAATTTATCTAATGCTTCTTGATCACTTGTAAACTCCGTTGAAAATAGATAACCTGCTCCTATTCTATTTCTCAAGGGAACTTGCAATATCCATCCGTTATCTGTAGCTTCTGATGTAGTAGTAACTGGTATCGTTTTATGTTCACGAAAAATTGGATTTGGAATACACCTATTTAAAGGCAACCAATCACTTGTATCCAACCACTTATTATTATCTAACTTTTTAAAGAGTAATTTTTTAAATCCTGTTGCATCAATAAAGAAATCACCATCATACTCTCCTTTATTACCAATTGCTTGTTGTATATGTCCACTTTGATCTTTAGTAATATCTACAATTATATCATCAATGATAGTGAGTTTATCTTTATATCTGTCAAGTATATACTTACTAGTCAATACTCCATCTATATGGAGAGTAAATGAATGATTATGAATATCTAATGGTACTCTATTTTCATCTAAAATTTTATTACTATATGTAAGATCATTATCAAATTGATTATTTACAAGATCATAAGCAGCTTCAAATCCTCCACGACCAAGTTGTTTATCTTCTATACAATAAAAAGGATGGTAGAAGTAACTACCATCCCCAGTCCAATTTTTAAACTTTAACCCTAATTTTATTGTTGAATTACAATGTCTTATTAAATCATCTGGATCTATACCCACTCGATCTAAGTAAGTTATCATCATCGGTGTCAGACTCTCACCTATGCCTATATTCGGCTCCGCATGATTATAAATTACTACAACTTCGACTGCATCACCCCAAAACGCTTTTAACCAAGTTGAAACTATTGCTCCTGCTGTTCCTCCACCGACTACTACGAACTTATAGGGGGCACTCTTTCTACTTAGAGATCTTTTGTACTCCCCCATCATTTAATAATACCCAATTTGCGTTTAAGTGATTGAAGTCTTGCTTTTGCTTGCTTCATTGCAACAGGACTTTTAGGTGACTTAGTGTTGCGACCTCGTTTTCTTGGTGTCTCGTGACTTTTAAGGTGCATCGTCTTGCCCTGTTGTTGTGTATTATATAGGATTTATTCTTCCTTGTCAACCAATAGTTCTTTTCTAAATTCCTCTACCTGATTCATAACTTCCTCATCTATAGGTGGACCAGACTGAATCATAGGACTCAATAGAGAAACAGATCCATCTTCTTGGACAATCCTCCATACGGTACGATTTCTAGTACACATAGACAACATAAAGGGCAAATTATTTTCTGCCTCTTTTTGTGTTACTTCTTGAACGTCAACCATTACTCAACTGATGCTATTTGATAGGTGCGTTGCTCTGGATCAGTAACTGCTTCAATAGTTTGTACTGTTTCAGCAAATCCTTCGGATCCTTCTCGATCCCATTTCCAAGCAACAGTTCTTAGTTCTCCCTCATTTGATTCGAGAGTAACTTCTCTAGTTGAGAAATTGATGTAAACGTGTTCCAATTCAGACATCCTCAACTACCTCCGTAGTATAACATAGGATATGGGTGCTGTCAACTAATTCAAGAAAATAGATCCAGCAGTGATTTTACAGGTTGCACCAGCAGTCAAAGTCATTACACCTGCTGCACAGGTTAACGAAATTGCACCTGCTGCACAGTTTATTGTAGCAGCACCTGAAGCTACATTCACCGCCCAAGCACCAGCAGCAACATTCATTGAAATACCTGCTGCTGCAGCATTAAAGATCATTGGTCCTGGTGTCGTTGCTGTAAATGGTGGTAAAGCAGCAACCCCTACAAGTGCTGGTGTTTGAAGGAATGTTATAGGTCCACCAACAGTACAAGTATAACCACCCAATCCAATAGGATTAGTAATATTAACTGCTTGTGTTAGTGTTTTGGTATTCATTGTGATAGCATTACCAGCATTAATCACAAACTCACCACCAGAGAAAGTTGAAGTTTGACCTAAGTTCTCATATGTACTACAAGCAACCTTCATATCTCTCATTCCAAACTCTCCAGCGATGCAATTCAATTTGAAATCAGCACCATTAACCGCAACATCCAAATCTGATCCAAATGATATGGTATGCTTTTGAATCTTATCCTTATCTTCTGCATCTTTACCTTGTGAATCAACTTGCTTAGGAGCACCTTGAGCATTCATGAAGAATCCACCACCAACTTCGAGATGGCAGTCACCAGTAACTTTTAAACGATAGTCACCATCGATAGTCCTACAATAATCCCCATCAATAGTTTTACAATCATCACCATGCACTTCTTGAGTATGGTTATTTGGATATGAAGTATGGTCTGAAACAAAATTTGCTTGCTCATCATCAGAACCAGTATTCTTCTTTACATAAGCATCTACTTTCTTCTGCACTTCTTCATCACTGAGATCTGGATTTTGCATCCTAACCTCTTTATTAGCTTTATATTTTGCCAATGAAGAATTATTCTGTTTAACTGATGTAGTTGTTTTACCAGAAGCATCCTTAACAATAGTTGCTTGTCTTCCTGGTGTTCCCATCTGAAGACTATAAGCACCATTAACAAAGTTTTTAGCAGTTGTTAAATATTGATCTGCCTCTTCAAAGAATGAATCTAAAAATCCACCACCAGAAGATTTTCCACCAGTCTTACTTCCATCACCACAAGAACCATATGCACTACCTATCGGTAATGCTGCTAATGCCTCTGGAGTACAAGATGTAGTACCAAAGAAAGGATACCATCCAATATCTTTTTTACCACCATGTGCTTCACGATTACAACCAAAATCAAATAAACTAAGGAACAATGTCAATATTCCAACCAATCCACCAATACCATTCTTCACAACATCCATACCTTGACTGAAGATTTTACTTCCCTTTTCCCACATCTCAATAATTTCTTTTGCCTTACCTCCCAAGTTAGCAATGTTTTTTACTGATTGAATGATACCTAAAACTTGACCAAGAATGTTTTGCACTGAACAAATAATTGAATCAATAACATCTTGGACACCTTGAAGAGCTGCTTCTGCTTTAGAAATAAGACCTTCAACAATTCCATCAATAATACCAGTTAAAGCACTTATAGGATCATTAATAAATCCTATGATTTTATTATCAATACCACAGATAACACTCAATATAGCACTAAGTGCAGCTTTAATAGCAGCAAAAGTTACACCTGGAATACCAAGGAATGAGGTTCCCATTACTGCTGCATCAGTAATTTTCTGCACAAGTATATCAAGTTCTTGTCTAAGAGCTGAAACAACTTGAGCAAACACCGCACTCATAAAGTTTTTAATCTTTCCTAGAAGTTTATCTAATGTTACAACTTTATTTTCAATAACATCAATAAAATTACCATCATCAGCTTTGACTAAGTTACCAGCAGATGCTGCAAGATCTTCCAACAAATAAGTTAGTTTATATTCTAATAACTTAATAGGACCACCAGTACCTGATGCAGTAGGAATAGGTTTAGATGGTGTTGTAGGTTTCTGAGTATTAAAACTAGATCCAGAAATACCAGGAGCATTACCTATACCATAAGGGGATCCAGCACCTCCTGGACCTTCACCTTGACCTGGTGAAGTTCTAACACTATTAGCATCAATTTTATCTGAATTCTTATTAAGTTGAGTATCAGTTTGTCCTGGTGGAGTAGTAGATGCATTAGTTTCTGCACCCTTTGGTATCTCTTCACCAGTCAACATAAATTTCTTATCCGTATCCGTTTCACCCTTCCTTACTCTCAACACTCCCATAACAACAGGCATTTGTGCTGCCTCTCCATCCATAAAGAATCCCATAACAATTGCACGAGGTTGCAACTGTCCAGAAGATTCACCCTGTAAATCATTACCAGCTTGGCAAGTATGTTGTAATACTGTTGCCCAAGGTAAATTTTCTGTTGGTAAATTTGAAACTGATGAACCTGCAGGATTAGTGTAGTAATTGATTATACGTACTCTGACCCTATTACAACCCATTGGGTCTTCATTAGATTCTACTTCACCAATCCACCAATAGAATCCATCCTTACCAGCGAAAGATGTATTCTGCTCATTAATAATACCATCAACTGTAGCTAAGCCCATTTGAAAAAACTAAGTTTAAATTTATTTATGCGATGACTGCAATCCTGCATTATAAGCATTTGCTTCACCTTCCCCCATAATATTAAAGGATACTATGACTCTTTCATGATCACTCTTATTCATAGGACCTTCATGTAATAATGAAGATGGGAAAATAAGTAGATCTCCTTCCTTTACTATAGGTTGATATTCCATCAAATCTCCATTAACAGGTTCAGTGAAAGGAGAATAGAATTTAGTTGCCTCATGTTCAGCAGAGTTAAATTCAACATACAACACAGCAGAATATCCAGTAGTGCCATGTTGATGAACACAATGATAATCTCCTCTATTTGCTCTTTCACACCAGGCATTTGATATTATAACTGGCACTGGATAAGTTTGTCTAAAATCATCCACCTCTTCACTAACCAAATCAGATAGTTCATCAAGATATGGAGGTACCTCCATCTCTCTCCTATACTGTAAAAAATCAGTGTATTCACCATTAGGCAATTTATCCACCAATTTCTGTTTACGGTTCTTCCAGTCACGAATAGAATAATGTTTCAGGTTGACTTGGAATATGGGAAAATCCATTATGATGCTCGTTTAAATTTATATAGTGAATCTCCACCAAAGATCTTATTACCTTCAGCATCTTCACCTCGGTCTCTACTATTAAGACCATCTCCAGTTAAATGAATCTCAGCAATAAGTTTAGCACCTCTGACAATACACTTATCTTCCGATAAGAGTTTCCCATGCCAACCATTATCACTTCTTTTAAAGATCATATCACAAGATTCACATCTTGTCCACTCAAGATCATAATTCTCAACAATTACTTCAGTATCAGATATTTCTACAATTTTATGATTTCTTTGCCTATAAGGTTTATTGGGTCCATCTCTTCTATAATAGTTCTTAGATCTATACCCACCATCAATCTCTTCCCACGAAACACACAGTTGAGCATATACCGTAGGATTTGATTGTGCCTGTCTTATATTATTATAATTTCCTAAAAGATATTCTTCAAAATCACTCGTCATACACTCTACATTCAAAAGCATCAGGATGATTGTCACAATAGACTTCTAAATGCGAATCTTCATGCCTTGTATGGTAATCATTAATCTTAGCATCATTAGAATCTACCACATCACCCTTGTGATATTCATCATACTCTGCATGGACATCTTTTAGATCTGCCTCAGTATACTCCAACATACCATGATTAATATGCTCTTTATGGTCTTTGGGATCAAGATAAACTTCATGATCTAAATCGTGTTGTTTTTCGGTCATAATTAAAAGTGTATCTGCTTAATTATTTAGATATTATACCATTAGGTTGGGTTTTGTGGTATAGAATCTCTGTAAACCAACATTTCTGTATCCATACTCTTTCCATCATACTTATGTCTAACTGCTGCAATAACATATCTACCACTATACTTTTTATCTCTTACCATCTTATCACCCTTTAGTTTCGTTGCAGGGATATTGATATCTACACCATATCCAGCATATAGATCTACATTTCCAGGAACAGTTACTAATAACTGAAGATTCTTAAGTGACTGCACTCTTAAATGCTGATAAGCAGTCATTGGTGCTGTATTATTATAAACCTTAGTATCTTCCCTTTTCCCCATTTGATCAAATATTCTATTAGGTTTTAAAACATACTTAATTCGTCTTGGATGTAAAACCATTCCCTTAGTGGCACTTCCATATGATTCTACTGGATTAGATCCACCTCTAATATGAGACATCTTAGACCACTCATCTGATATAGTAGTTACATATGTTGGTCCTGCAGTGTTATGCTCTGGTGATACCTCGGAGTTTGGAATAGAAATTGGATCTAAAGCAACTACATTAACTGCCCACGCACCATTTCTCATTCCACGCAGATAGTTAGTTTCTTCTGGAAATACTATTGTCTTAATTCTTAAATGATCATTTCCTATATCATCACTTTGTTTAGGTTCATAACTATACCGATATAACCTTGCTATACCTTGTGTTGTATCAGTCTCAGTATCATAATCTTGATTATTAACATCCTCAATTATTTTATCAATAGATTTAAAATGGAATCCGAAAGTATTTTCCCAGAATAAGTATCCATTTTGGTTATCACCTCTAACAGATCTTTGTCCTATCCAATAAATTGTATCAAATGCTCTCCAATTACAAGCAATAAACTTATGATCATTATTAGAATCTTCAACATAAACCTTCTTCTTAGTTAATTTTGCACTACCTCCATCTGGTTGACCTTGCATACCACCCTTACCTAAAAGATAAGTAACTAAATCTTTTGCTGTATTTGAAGCAGAATCTTTAAATATTACCTCAGATGCACCAAATATATTAGTACATTCATTAAGTAAAAACTCATAACTTACAGCTTTTACCATATATGCCTCTGCATTACCAGATCTTGCTCTACTATCAATAGAGTATGTAACAAGAGACCATGCTTTAGTTCCTGTAGATGTATCAATTCTAATTATCCATTCTTCACTACCAGTAAAGGTATTAATTAATCCTGCACTATCTTGTAGAACAATTTCTGCAGAAATACCTGCACTATCAATACCTTCAACAATATTACATGCCATAACAAAATCTTCTAAACTGTTTGCACCATCAGAGTTTTGCAAATATTGTCCATCTCTTCTAATTTTAAGAGAAAAACTTACGTCACTAGCACTTTGTCTTGTTATTGGCATCAGTTAAACACCTTTAGAGGATTGTTTCCAGAATTCAATGCAGCAATTAAATCCTTTGTATGTGTATTACCAGTTGGCAACACAGTTGGTTTTTTACTCTTTGCTGCATTCTCTGCTCCAGCAGTATCTGCTGCATGTTTAGCAGCAATTGCTTTAACCTTTTCATTAGCAGCTAAAGCGAGTTGTTGTACCTGTTGAATCATAGTAAGTTGTGCTTGTTTCTTTTCTGTCTTTGCAGTATCAACCTTTTGCTTCTCATCCGTTATATTCTTCGTGCTAGCCATTGATCCAGATGAACTATCCGCATTAACTAATTGCTCTTTAAAGCTACTAGGAGTAAATGCTTCAGAAAAAGCAGTTGATAAAGCACTAACTTTCTCCTTTACAGATTTATCATCACCTGAGAAAGCATCCTTAAATGATCCAAATAGTTGCTTCATTGCTTCTACTGGATTTTTAGATAAATCAGATTTAATTTCAGTTTTAATAGGTTGTCCAGTGACCCTATTCATAGCCTTATACATCTCATCTGGTGTAATAAGTGCCTTATTGTTTCCTTCACCAGCATAATAACTTTCACCTAGAACAACTTCACGGACATGACCTTGCATCGCTCTAGGAACAGGAATTGCTGCCCATACCCTAGACAATCTTTCCATAGCCTTAGCAGGATTATCTTTCATCAATTCAGGAGTTACTTTTGCTTGTCCATTACCAATTAAATGCTCTGCAATCTTTGTTTGATTTTTTCTATCATATAGATCTTTGTTGGGATCCAATCCAACTGCCTTTGCTCTCTCAACTATGAATTGTGGTAGATTTTGATACATTCCAACAGCACCTGTTGCCTTAGAAGCAACATCAGATATTGTCATTTTAGAAGCACCTTCAAGTTTTGTATTAGGAGCCATTGCATCCCATCCACCAGGACCAGCCTCATGTTTACCAATAAGATCTAATACAGGTTGGTATACAGATCCACCCTCAGAAAAACCTGGATTTAAATTACCACCAAAGAAAGTGTCCATATTAAATCCCATATTCTGACCTTCAGTCATTCTTTGACCCATCAAATTAGGATTCTTTCTCGTTGCTGGTGTATCAACAGGAACTACAAATCCACCACCTGCTTTTTGTGCAACATATTCTGTGCCATGACCAATAAATGAAGTAGTTTTACCACCATCTAATGATACTGGGTATCCAGTCATTGGACCTTGAATCCATCCACCTTTTGCCATTTTAGGTGGATCAGCACCACCACCATCAGCAGCAGCTTCTTCCTCAAGATCACCTTTAGTCATTTGATTGTAAATTAACAATCCACCACCTATAAGAAGTCCAGCTGCACCTGCTCGTTTCAATGCATTTTTCAATTTCTTTTTACTCCCTGTCAAAGTTTTAATTAATAATTTAAATACTGCACCCATATCATCTAATATCTTTAATGGATTTGTTAACCATCTAATTGCAATGAACAAACCTGCAAAGTCAACAAGTCCTTTAACAAAGCTACCAAGTTTTTCCCACCAATTCTTAGAAGGATCAAAAAAGTCATATAAATTATCAATTAACCCAACTATCCTATCACCAAGAAAAGTTGCTACTCCTTTAAAAAACTTTCCTAAAACTTCTATTGTCTTTTTTATCTTCTCAGTATTTTTAGGATCACTTAACCATTTCATAACAGGTTGAGCAAGAGCCAATACCATAAAATCTTTAAACAGATTAAATATTGCTTCTAAGAATCCAGGCATCTTTGGACCTTCTAATTCTTCAACCTCTACAATTTCATCGTCATCATCAGTTTGGGGTTTTGTAAATTGTGCTGCAAACCCAGTATCCACATCACCACTTATACTCTCAAATACACGCCTTTGTGTCTCAACAAAATCCTTAAGAACATTTCCAATTGAATTTATAGTTGATCCTTGATTATTAGTTGCTTGTATATTTTTATTCAGAGCTTCAACAAGATTTTTCTGTGCTTTATCACCTGTACGAGCTTTTTCAGGTTTTACAAACTTGTAAAAATCTATCTTTGCTGGTTTTTTAGCGACTATTTTTGGCATTACTTACTAAGCAAAGGTGAAGTTCTTGCTACAATTACTTCTGCAGAAGTATTTATTGGCATCGCAACAGGTACTGCTTCTGCAAACGCAATTGGAATTGGAACAGCAACAGATTCAACCTCATTAGACATCATAGCAAACTCTGCAGAGAATGAAGGAATAGTTTTCTTATCTACTCTCTTAAATGGTGATGCTGGAGAAACTCCACCAACAGAAGTAGGATTTAAGAATGATGGTGAAGGTTGACCGTAATTACTATCAGATCCTATCAAACCACCCATTGACTTCAGCTCAAGATTTTTCAAGTCGTCTTGTTTTTCTAATTGACCTTTTTCACCCTTTTCACCACCAGTAAGCATACTAATAATTTGTCCCAAATCAGGCAATTTACTTATAACACTCTCTATCTTACCTTTAGCAGCAGTTGCACCAGGTATTAAATCTATCAAACCTTCTTCTGCTCCCATTACAGTCTCAGGAAACATATCTCTACCAAACATGTAAGCATCAAGTGCTAAAGAACCTGGCCACATACCAGCAATATCTAATGCTCCAGATACTGACTCAATTATACCTCCAACCAAATCTCCACTAGCAAACCTATCATATGCAAAAAGTACATTAATAAGACCACCAACCCAAGGTAATGCCTTAGCACCCATTTTCTTAGCAATACTTGCAGCACCATCAAGAGATTGAAGACCTATTTTCTTAAGTAACTTCTCTAAACCAGGAATCTTCATTAGATTCTTCATTAATGAATCTTTCAAAGCTAAAATAGGTTTTAAAGCTGGTTCTAAAAACTCCATAAGAGGAGCCATTATCTTTTTACTAACACCATCTTGCACATTCTTAGCTTGTTTTCCAAACCAATCCATTGCACCTTTTGTGGCATTATCATATGAATTTCTCAAACTCTGACCAAAATTGGCCAATTTTTTCATATTATCATTAAATCCTTTAACAGCCCAATCACCAACATCATCAATAAGGTCACCAGCAGCAGTTGTTATTTTATTCCACCAACCACTTTTAGGTTTTACACCTTTAATCTTTCTTGCTGCAGTAAGTGCATCCTTTGTATTAGCTCCAGATTGTTTTGCTTTTCTAAATGCACGTATCTGATCATCATCCAAACCTAAATCTTTAAGTTTAATTTCAAAGTCTGTTTTCGTTCGTATAGTGCCATCAGGATCAATTATCTGTTTCTTTTTTACCTGTTTAAAATTACCATCTGCATCTACTCCACCACCTTTCTTCTTTGTCTTTGTTTTTACATCATCTCCATCTGGTCCTTTAAAGGGGTTTATATCTCCCAACAGACCAGCAAGCCAAACAATATCACCAATTAATGAGAATGGGTTTAATAGATACTTTATTCCTGCAAGACCTACTAATAATTCACCAAAACCCTTTATCCTTTGCCAAAAAGTCGCTTCTGGATCCATTAAAGTAGTAAGTCCTTCAAGAACATTATTAGCAAAACCTCCCATCCATTTAGCTAAAGTGCCAAATACTACACCTGCCTTTTCAACAGTAGATTTAAGTTTCTCACTATTAGCAGGATCTGCAATCCATTGAAGAACATCTTGAGCTATAATTAATGTAACAATCTCCTTTAAAAAATTAGCAAGTGGTGCAATGGTCTTGCTAAGCCAATCCATAAACGGATTTTCTATTTCTTCTATCTCTTCTTCATCATCATCCGTAGGTTTAGGATCAGCAGATGTAGTTGCTCCAGGTTTCTTACCTTCCTGTTTATCTTCTGATGCCTGATCTCTTTGCCTTCTTAATTTCTTCTTCTTTTGCTTTTTTTGTTCATTCAAGAACTTCAGATATGAATTATTACCCGATACAATAACTTCTAATGTTGCTCCAATCCCCTCTACAGTTTTTCCAATCCTATTTTGAGCAACTAAAAGGTTACCTGAAGCTTTAGTCTCAGGAGCAGCATCAGCTGCCACAACTGGACTCACAAATTTATATGATACTATTTTAGCCACTAACTTGTTGCTCCTTGTAACGTCTTTCCTCTTCCTTTAGGAATGTTATCAACATATTAACGTAAATTTCCTTCTCCCAAGGCATCAAGTTTTCAATATATTCAATATTCCACTTGTGGTGGTGCATTAATGCAAAGTTAGCCTCATAATAAGTTCTTAAATTATTGTGTAGAAGGGCTACCCGAAAAAACTGGTTAATCCCTCAAGCACAACTTCAGATTTCACCTTTGTTTTGGGATTGGTCACTTCAATGGTGTGTGATAATTTAGGCATTGTTTCAAAGAAGGTTTGAACCATTTGAAACTGCTTAGTATTCATATCACCAAAGAATTCCAATAATTCCTTCTTTGGTTGATCCTTGCATGGATAAACTTGCTGAGAATCAGCAATACTTTCAGCACAACCTGCTGCAAGTTCAAATATCTGATCCATATCATTTGATCCTTCACCTATGAAGTTTGATTTAACAAACATATCTAAACTAGGATATCCCATCGTTAATATAACATCATCACTCAATTTAAGAGTTTTGGTATGTTTTGGATCTTTTTTAACTTCAATTTCATCTAATGGAATTGAAACTTTCACTTCAGTTTCATTATCATCAGGACATGTAACAGACACATCCACATTCTCACCAACAGATCTGGTGCGAATTTTCAAGAAAAGAAATTCGATATCGAATGTAGATAAACTATTTACACTCTTCATATTAGTGCATGATAAAAGAATGTTCTTAACTGCATTAATAAGATCTTTTTGCTCACCTGTTTCCATTGCAAGAAATAGAAGTTTTTCTTCTTTTACTAGAAATGGTCTATATTTAACAGTTTTACCAGACGAAGGTAATTTTAAATGATATTCAGGTACATTTAGCTTTGGTAATGCCATATAAAGTTCAATTCAGTAATTATATTTAGGAGTTATTCTGATCTTGTTGTAAATCAGCTGCAACACCAGTTTCACCTGTTACGAGATAAGATCTACCTAAGTTGTCAATAGTGTCAGCACCATAGAATCTATATCTCTCATAGAAGAATCCAATATCAAGTTTTAATAAAGATGCTTGCTCATTATTCAATGCCATTGTTCCAATATTCATTGGGAATGCATTTCTTATATCATATATACCAACTAACTGATCATCCCTATATCTTTCAACGTCAGATATCTTAACTCCAATCCTTCTCAAGAAAGCTTTAACCGCATCAGGTAGTGTTATCTTTTCTCCTCCACCTCTCTCCCATTTGAAAATATAAAGATGAGGGCAAGTATAGTTCTCATAATAATCAGTCATCTGATTTGAATCAGGAGACATGAGATGTACCCATCTTTCAAAAATCATCCTAGTCTTATGGTTTCTAGGTAATGTAAATGCAATGTTTATTTGACTGAATGAAGATGATGTTGCATAGTTATATGCTGATCCAATATTTGTAATTGATGCTGTAGTTACTTGCTTACTTGGTAAATTGACTGTATCAGCATATAAATTCAAATATTTGGCATTATCACCTGTTTCCAACAAATATTTACTAGTAGGATAATAAAAACCTGATCTAAAAACAACAGGTGTGCTAAATTGCACAGAATATCTATTACTGAAGCTAGGGTTATTGTTATTACCCTTAAACCATTCAGAGAATTCGGTTAATCTTGCTCTAGGTGTTTGCTTAGATGCTCCGTTTAAATCCATAGTTTTAGATCTTTAATTCCTTCTCAGTTATTATCATAAATTCCCAATTATGGTCTTTGCAGAATTCAGTTGCTGCTTTCCACTTTGCACTATTTACACTCCAAGTAACAACTTCACGAATATAAGTCTTAGTAATTTTCTTTTGAGTTTTAGGTTCTTTCGTCTGTCTGAATGGTTTTACTTCAATTAGATATTTTTTGTTAGCAATTTTTACATAAAAATCGGGAAAATATCTATGTCGTTTACCATCAGTAGGAGAAATGTAAGGAATTGCAATTTCCTCACTACCCCACTCAGCCACAGAAGGTGTATCATCACACCATCTCATGAATTTATATTCCCAAGATGACCTATAAATGATATTTTTTGGATCACCTTTATACTTTCTTGGTCTCGAAGGTGTATAACGACCCTGATACCTCATAAATAACATAGTAAGTGCTGATTCTATTTAGGTGGCTTCTACAATTCTCAAATATCCATTAAAAGCCCCTGTCGAAGGAGACTATCTTGATAGTGAAGATGCTCCCACAGGAAGAACCGATTATTTAAGGATACAGAGATTCAGAACAAACTATGCACAATCTCAAAATGGGTATGGTGGTGATAATCTCCCAAATAATAACGTTTCTACAACTTTAAGTTCCAATATTGCATATCTGAATATTCCTCCTGGTCTAACTACAAGTTACCAAGCAGATTATGATCAGATCGATATGGGCACTCTTGGTGTTGCAGCTGCAGGAATTGCTGCTGGTATTAGTGGTGGCGGTGGAAATATGGCAGATACAATTACATCAACATTACAATCAGCAGCATCATCGGCATTTCCCGAAATGGCGTATAATAAAGGTGCATCTGCTACCCAAAGCCTTGGATCACTTGCAGGTATGAACACAGGTGTTACTGGTGGTGCATTACAAGCTCTAACAAAAGGAAGGATTATGAATCCTTTTACCGAGCAAGTTTATAATGGTATTCCTTTCAGGAATCATACTTTTGACTTTAAGATGTTTGCTCGTAATAAAAAAGATGCAGAATCTATTATGAGTATTATTAAATACTTAAAAATGGGTACTGTGCCTTGTCTTGGAGATGCAGATGCTGGAGAACTTGACACATTATCTTTTAATACTGGTGGAGATACTACTGCTGGTGATGCTAATGGTAATACTAATGGGTTTACTGCACAATCTTCTTCAATTACAATCAACACATCTGGTAGATTCCTATTAGTGCCAGATAAATTTTTATTAGAATTTGTAAGAATGGATCCAAGAACAGATTCAATTACAAGATTACCACACTATAGATTCCATCCATGTGTTTGCACTAACGTTACTGTAAACTACACACCAGATGGTCAATATGTATCTTTTAAAGATGCTATTGCAGATTTATCATATGATGAGACTACAGGATCAAGACAATTACTTGTACCTGCTGTCCAACTAACTCTAAATTTCTCAGAGACTAGAATTATGACTAAACAAGATGTAATTGCTGGATACTAAAAATGGCATATTTCGATCAATTACCAACTGTATTTGTTGCAGATTCGGGTCAAGAAGAAAAAGTAAAGTATAAAGAAGTAAAAAACATCTTTAGACGAGTAATTCTTCCTGAGAAAATGGCAAAATATGCCACTTTGTTTAATGAATATTATATTCCAGATGGAATGAGACCTGATATGGTCGCACAAAAGTTTTATGGTGATCCAGAGTTAGATTGGATTATTTTACTATCTAATAATATAACTGATATATACACCCAATGGCCAAAAAGAGAAAATGCTCTAAATTCATTTGTTGCCAATAAATACGATGATCCAGATTCAATCCATCACTGGGAAACTATGGAAGTAAAAAATGGTGATATAGTAATAACAAAAGGTGGTATTGAAGTTAATGAATCTTATAGGGGTATTGATATAGACGGAAATGCCTTATCTAAGGAATTATCAGTATATCCAGTAACAAACTATGAACACGAATCTTACTTAAATGAAAAAAGTCGGTTAATCTCAATACCAACAAGTAGATTGGTTGATTTCTATGAAGAGCAATTTAAGGATTTGGTTGATTATCAACCTCATGACGAAGTTGATGACTTTGGACGTAAGAGAACACATATTTCACTAGCATCTGCATTCTTGGATAGAGATGCATTTAGAAGAAGTGCATTATCTAATATACAAGCAGCAGTCTCCAATACTAGTGGAAATGTCACATTTGACTATGGAGATGGAAATATCGTACAAGGAGTTGCTGGTACTACCACTACTACAGCAGTTGTTGAAAATACAGTTACTACTACAAACACTGCTGCTACCACTACCACTACCACTACTACCACTAATACCACTACTACAGACACTT